>ERZ1090861.186-NODE-186-length-41286-cov-35.038709_pt1 | contig 41286 bp, 66 predicted proteins | sample MGYA00478482_ERZ1090861 | MGnify/ENA primary metagenome ERZ1090861 (study PRJEB33644, sample SAMEA5815744) | chicken gut metagenome | biome: Chicken; feature: Gastrointestinal Tract; material: Caecum | place: Ireland | collected 2019-01-01 | study: A study of the... | reverse complement strand
CGATAAACATTGTAAATTACAGCTTTTTTCAGGATTCAGAAACCACAGAAAGACCACAAACAGACCACAAACAGACCGCAAACAGACCACAAACAGACCACAAACAGACCGCAAACAGACCACAAACGGACACAAACAATAATTATAATAATGATAATAATGAAAACAATGTAAATAATGTGAATAATGGAAATTGCAAAAATGTCAAACCAATACCAGATAATAAACAGATAACTGATACAGATGATGTAACAGATAATAATAATGGCGATAAATCGCCAAACATCAAAAGCGTTTCTGATAACATAAAAGATGTTATCGATTATTTAAACCTTGTCTGTGGGACTAATTATAAAAGTACGACTAAAGCGACAATAGAAGTTATCAAAGCTAGACTAAAAGAAGGCTTTACTGTTGATGATTTTAAATCGGTGATTGACAAAAAGCATTATGAGTGGGGAATTGATCCCAAGATGTCGTGTTATCTAAGACCGCAAACATTGTTTGGCACTAAATTTGAAAGCTATCTTAATCAGCCATACACAGACGGTAGAACTTTGTCTGAATCGGATAAGGCTATGTTAAGATGGGCACAAACACCGAGAGAAGAAAAGCTAAAAGATATTGACAAATTATTACTGGAAGGTGATATGTTTTGACGAAAAATGAATTTATAACGATTACAAAGTTGATTACGAGTTACTGGAACGAGACCTTTGACAGTTTTAAAATTGATACGTGGTATGATGTTTTTGAAAATTTCAAATTTAATGGTTTAAGAATGAGTATTCAAGAATTAGCAAAGGAAAGTAAGTTTGCGCCAAAGATCAACGATATAATTTTAAAATATGAAGAGCTTAAAAATCGTCAGACAATGCAGCAGAAATTAGCTAATCAAAAAGAAATTGAAAGGCTTACAGCTGGACAAGAACAATGTATTTTATGTGATAATACGGGATTTGTGTTAGTAACTGTAAATGGTTACGACTATGCAACGAGATGTATTTGTCCACACGGAAGAGACTTAAACAAATTTAGTGCACCACAGATGGATAAGAGTATTCCATACAAAAACAGTTCAGGGATAGAGGAAAGAATATATATTCCAACGATCCAAGAATTTTTGAAGGAAGATGATTATGCAATTTTTGTAGCAAGGAAGAAGCTGAAACACCAAAAGGCAAAAAAACAATTTGAGAGCCGGTTTAACGGAAAATATCAAAAAGATGATATTAATACTATATGAGAGTGTAAAAGCCGTTAGAAGCGAATATACAAGGCGATAGGAGGATATAAGATGGAATATGCAGATGCAATAAGGATATTGGAAGAAGAAAGAAAATTGTATGAGTCAGATTATTGCACATCGGGAGACGGCACTCCCGATGGCACGTTGATGGCAACAATTGATGAGGCTATAGAAGCGTTAAAAAAGCAGATACCGAAAAAGCCGATACTCAAGAGCAGAACAGAAGTAATCCATTTAAACAAAGATGATGAACCCCACGAATGGAGAGAGATTAAACGACAAGACTGGGTATGCCCTGTTTGCGGCTGTTTTGTAGGACAGGGGCATAATGCTTTTCAGATAAAGCCACACGACCAGAGGAAATACAATTATTGTAATGAGTGCGGTCAAGCTATCAACTGGGAGGGAATGGAGGGTGAAGAATGAGTAGATTAAGTGAAGTTTTAAATGTACCGGAAGGACAGGAGTTTGAATATGAAGGTAATAAATTAAAGATAATAATAAATAAAATTTTTATTATAAACGGAAGAGGAGATTGGTGTGAATTAGCAAGTGCTCGATTTTTGATGGATATGATAGCATCTCCCGAAAAAATAAGAATCACACCAACAAAACCAAAGCTGTCCAAACAGCAAATTACAGCCATCAAAGGCCGTATAGCAGAAGGGACACCGTGGGCAGTGAAAGATATATCTGGAGAAGAAATAGCGTTCTATTCAAGCACTCCGTGCAGTGAAGACTATTATGCTACTTCTATGAATGCTAAGATGTACGATTTTTTGAAAGTCGGACAAGCTGTTTACCTTCCTGATCTGATTGGAGATGAAGAAGAATGAGACTTATAGATGCAGACAATGCTTGGGGAATAGGTATATTACAAGATTGGTATATACACTCTGTCAATCCAGATGATATACCACAATGGACAGATGAACATATAGAAGAATTATGCGAGGACTTTTATGTTATCCCAAAAGAAACAACTAAATATGATATAGATTGTAATTTAGACCGTCTGAAAGAGCTGACTCAGGCTGATAAAGAGGGCAGATGCTTGATATTCCCTGCAGGTTGTGAATTTGAAAACGGAATATATGTATTGTGCGGAGATATATCGAAGGTCAAAGAAGATAAAAAAGGCTATTCGATAAAGTCGGAAAAAGCATATTTCCTGATAAAAAATGAGGAGAAATATATATTTGTATCTGTTGCAAATATGCCGAAAGATACACTTAAATACTACGAAAAAACATTGGAGGGGTTGGAATGAAATATATAACGGTACTTGTTTCAGATGATGATTACGATGAAGCTTTCAGCGAACTTGACGAAAAAGTAAATGCGCGAATAAAAGAGGGGTATAAACCGTTGGGTGGCGTTTCGATAGCAACTACAGATTTTATGTGGGTTTCACAGGCTATGATAAAGGAGGATTAAATGAGCAAATACGGAAAAATAACCAGAATCAGACGTATTGACGACGAGACATTTTTCAGCGATATCTGCCGATATGAAGGGTTTGAAATACAAACAGAAAACGAGAAAAGATATTTAATCTTGGTTGACAATGAGCCGGAATATGACGAGAACTGTGGATATATATGTTTAAACGATGATACGAAGGAGTTTGTTGGTAAAGAGATATCAAAAATTGAAGTGACTCGAATGGATGACAGCAGACAAGAGCTGTTAAAAGAAAAAGTGCAATTTAAGGATTTTTTTGAGTATCAAGTATATGCGGTATTTGTTGATTTTTTAATGGTGGATGGAACAGTGTTACAATTTGCGATATATAACGAGCATAACGGGTACTATGGTCACGGTGTTGTTTTTGCTGTGCGATATATGGTGTAAGGAGGATTAAGATGAACTGGATAAGCGTTAAAGATAGGCTGCCGGCTATAGGAGGACAATATATTGTTTCAAAAGATGGATTTGTATTTTCAGCAGAATTTGTTCCAGCGGCCGGAGGAATAAAAAGTTTTTGGTGTGGCACGTTTAATAATAATATTGAAAAAGTCACTCACTGGATGCCACTTCCAGAGCCACCGGAGGTGGAAAATGAATAAATCGGCATACAAACGGCACGCCGGGAAAGGCAAGAGTATTGCCGACAGGCTGAGAGAGAATGGAGTTATATGTCAAAGCCCAAAATGGAGAAAATGGGCGAAGAAGTACCTAAACAAGAAGATAAGGAGTGAATAATAATGGGTAAGGATATAGACACAATAACATCTTTAAGGATATTAGATGCAGTAACTAAAGTAGGATTAATAGCAGATGCGATGAATAAGCTTTTGATAGAAAAGGGTATATACACAGAGGAAGAATTAAGTAACTTTTATGAAAACTTAGAAAAAGAGGATGAAGATGCAAAAGCACTTAAACAGGCTATGGAATTTTTAAAATATTTAAGTCGATAAGGGGAGGTAATTAATATGAAAAAGATGATATTTGTAACAACGGTTATTTTAGGTATAGTGTGTTTATCAGGATGTGAGTCAACACGAAGACAGATAAAGTCAATTCAAAGCGACCTTGGCGGAGGTTTAGATAGAACGGTTACAGTATATGATTATAACGGAGGAGAGATAAAATCTTGGACAGGTAAATTTGATGTTTCGGAGAGCGAAAATGAAGTTTACTTTGATTTAGACGGAAAAAGGGTAATAATTCACGGTGGTATAGTGATAGATGAGGAAAAATAAAAGAGGGGATTTTGCGTGAAAGCAGAAAAGATAGAAACAAGATGATTGAATGGAAAAAGATGATGAAGGAACAAGATACAATTAATCAAGAAAATAAAGATAGCAAGATTGAAAAAGAATAGGGGTTGTGATATACTATCAATAGGCCTCATAAGGTCTAAATCCCCTTTTTTTATCTACAGGGCAGTATAATACTGCCCTATTCTAACGAGGTGATTTGATGGCAGTAAACAGCAAGAAAAAAGGCGCTGAAGGTGAAAGAGAATGGGCGCATTTTGTTAATCAATACGGCTTTGAGTGCAGGAGAACGGCTCAATACTGTGGGAAAAGCGGAGAAGCTGCGGACGTGATAGGGATTGAGGGCATACATCAGGAAGTCAAACGAGTTGAACACCTGAACATCTATGAAGCTATGGCTCAAGCACAGAGAGACTGCGGAGGAAAAATGCCGATTGTAGCACATAGAAAAAATCGTAAGCCGTGGCTTGTTACGATGAGGGCAGAAGATTTCTTAGAAATCTTGACAAAGGCTCAAAAGTATGATAGCATTATCAAACAGGGTGTGAGTTTGTAACTGGATATTTGTTTATTAACGCTGACTTGAAAGGTACTCGCACTATCTGGATGGTTGGCGTTTTTTATTAAGGAGGATAAGATAAGGGGGATTTTATGAATGATTATATTATAGAGGTTATTATTAATGTCGTTAGTGGCTTTGATGTTTTTGGAGTGTTTATTATAATAGTGTCATTATTTATATGTGGGGCGTTTTTACTTTTTGGAGGTATGGTATCTGATCGTATGTCAAAAGATGACAGAAAAACCGTTTTAAAAACCATAATAATAAGTTGCATTTTTATGCTTATAGGTGCTCTTATAGTTGTGTTAACGCCATCAGAAGAGGTTTTACATCAGCTTATTTGCAATTTATAAGGAGTGGTAACAATGGGAAGAGTATCACAGGAAGTCAGAGAGCGTTACAATGCGAAAACATATACTCAAGTCTGTTTTAGGCTGAGAAAAGACCGAGATCCTTCAGCGGATGAGGTAAGACAAAGGGCTGAGAGTCTAGGAATGAGCTTAAACGCTTACATAGTAAATTTAATAAAAAACGATATGGAAAAGGCTTAAAATCAAGCCTTTTCTTGTTTTTTTAGGGTAAATATGATATAATTAATAGATGAGGTGAGACGATGAGCCCTAAAAAGACTAAAGCAAGATTACAGAATCTTGAAACGATAGAAATTAAAATCAGACAGAAGCAGGAAGAGCTGCAACAGATCCGGCAGGAATTAGACGGTGAAGAGCCGGAAGAAGTGGCGCAGCTGTCAGCAGATATAAAAAAAGAGCTTCAGGCGCTTATTATAGAGCGTGGTAATATAATCAATTCAATACATCAATTAGAAAATCCGCTGTATATAGACATACTATATCAGCGATATATTAAATATAAATCATTGGCGGAAATAGCTGATACAATGCACTATACAGAAAGGCATATACAGAGGCTTCACGGGTACGCTTTGCAAATGCTGGACGAAAAAACAAAAAAATAAGATAGACTGTACGCCTATCTTATTATCTATCTTTCCCATCTTGCTTTTTCAATGTCTTTTATGTGTTCGGCTCCGGGATATTGTTTTTTAAGTTCCTCAAAGCGTTTTATAGCGTTGTGCCGTTCAGTGCTGCCCTCGTAACCTCCGGGGCGGGTTTTATAATTAAGCAAGTAATAAATCTGATGTGCTGTAGCTTTCTGAGCCGTATGTGTTTCTGATGTAGTCCATTGACTTAGGCTTACGGCTGCGTCTTGAGTCTATTCAATTTCGTGTTAAAAAAGGTGAACGAGAGTATTATAAAAAAGCCGCTGAACAAATGGGCTTAAGTCTTGCACAATTTTTTCTGCAGGCCGCAAACGAGAAAATAGAAAGAGAAAAGCCGGAGGCGTAAGCCCTCGGCTGTTACATCTTCGTCCCTGTCAAGTTTTCAACCGGAATTGTTCACAAAAAAATGAAGACTGTTTTTAGCAGTCTTCTAATTGACATTTGCAGCCAAATATAAAATCGTTATAAAAATCATCTGGCAGATATTCGCTTACTAAATCTTTGCGGTTTTCGTAGCCAACGAGTTCATCGAGTGTCCAGTCAAGATCTTTTAATGCGTTGTCTCTATCAACTCCCATTTTTTCAGCTTCGTTTATTAATTCAGCAGATGTTCTATTTACTTTTCCGGCTTTGACAAGCTCGATATAATCAATATACAGATTAGCTCTTTTTGTTAACGTCATAACATCGTCTGCGAAGTCTTCGTTGTCTTCTTTTTCAAACTCGGAATGTATCCAGTTTTCAAAATCATCTTCGCTATCAAAATCGTTCCTTGCATCTTCGAGGTTCTCTTCGTAGAGGTATATTATTTCGTCTGCCGGTTCGTCTTTAAGTTCTCCGTCTTTTGTGATGTTGAGATAGTAACAGATTGTTCCCTCGAAACCGGGAAGGCTGTTTTCTTTTCCGTTTAATCCGACGATGTGATTACCTTCTGTTAAGTAGTTGAAGATTTCTGTTGTTGTAAATTTTTTCATTATAATAGCCTCCTTGTTTTTTCTTGATTAACATTCTTCAAGTTCACACTTGAAACCATCGAGGATGTCGTTATAAAGTTCGTCGCTGAGTTCTTCGTCTCTGATTTCTTTTCTGTTTTCAAATCCGAAAACATTGTCAAGACTTGCGTCTATGCTTTCTAATGCCTCTGCTCTGTTGAATCCCATCGCTACTACCTCGTTTAATAAATCTAATGTTGTTTTCATATTTATTTCCTCCTTGTTTTTTGTTTTTTGTTTTCTTGTTCGTTTCTATGGCTTTATTATAGCATACTGATAGCATTATACAATAGGCAGAACCCACAAAATTAAAAAGATTATTTTGTGCAGTTTGCATAATGATAACACGATACAAAGGTTTTATGTCCTTTTATGTCACCCTATATATGTAGTATAATTAAAGTGTAAAGATAGAATCCATTATTATATCCTCTTAGCCGCTTCAATGCGGCTTATTTATTAAAAAGAGAAAGGAGGCGGAGAGATGAAAAGCAATGAAACAAAAAGACCGGTTGGCAAACCACCAAGATATAAAGATGCGGAAGAAATACAGAAGTTAATTGATGAATATTTTAAGGAATGCGAAGGGATACCATACACAGACGAAAACGGACAGCCATTGACAACGGAAAAGGGGGCAGTTATTTATAAAACACCTCCGAAGCCTCCGACTGTGACGGGATTGGCGTTGGCGTTAGGGTTTAATACACGTCAGGCGTTAATACAGTACCAGGCAAAACCGCAATTTGTGAACACGATTGACAGAGCTAAAACTAAAATTGAGGAATACGCAGAGCGCAGACTGTTTGACCGTGACGGCTGCAATGGTGCTAAATTCAGCCTTGCAAATAATTTCAGAGGCTGGAGCGAAAAGCAAGAAATAAAAGCGCAGATCAGTTACGAGGAATATTTAAGCAAACTGGACGACGATTACAGTTATTAAAGAGATGATCTCAAATGATAAACATTAAGAACGCTAAGCAGTATATACAGACGTTTTTAAAGATAAAGACAAAAAATAATGACGTTGTGCCGCTCCGGCTGAATAAGCCACAGCGTCGTCTGTACGATGTTATAAAGACGCAAGCGGAACAGGGAAAGCCGATTCGTTTGATTATTCTAAAAGCCCGGCAGATGGGCTTTAGCACGCTGACGGAGGCGCTCATATTTCATAGAACAGCAACGAAAGCGAATGTTAATAGCTTAATCATAGCCCACAAGGACGACGCGACGACAAACTTGTTCAATATGTCCAAGCTCTTTTATAGCGAGCTTCCGCCTCTTATGCGTCCGGCGCGGAGAGCCTCAAACGCAAGGGAAATTATTTTCGATAGCCCGGCGAGACAGGAGGGCGTAAAGGGTCTGAACAGTCGTATCAAGTGCGCCACGGCGGGCGGTGACGGTGTGGGACGATCAGACACCTTTTCTAATGTTCATATATCAGAGTTCGCTTTCTGGCCGGGGGACAAGATGAGCACGCTAAACGCTTTAATGCAGTCTGTCCCTTCGACGCCGGGGACGATGGTCATAATAGAGAGCACGGCGAACGGATTTGACGATTTTAAACGCCTCTGGGATGCCGCCGTGGCCGGAGACAATGACTTTATTCCCGTCTTTTTCCCGTGGTTTGAAATGGAAGAATATAATAAGCCTTATGACGGATTTGCATTGACAGAGGCGGAAAAGAGCTTAATGAAGCGCTATAACTTAACGCTTGACCAGCTGACTTGGCGCAGGTGGTGCATCAAAAACAACTGCGGCGGCGACATAGACCTGTTTCGGCAGGAGTACCCAGCAAGCCCGGAGGAGGCATTTATCGCCACCGGAGCGAATGTATTTGACACAGAGACAATCATCAAGAGAATTGAGCAGTTAAACAAGAATCCGGAGTATCACCCCGGGGAATTTGAATACCGATACGATGGCAACACTGTAACGTGTGCTTGGTGGGTGGACAAAGAAAAGGGTTGTATAAGGATATTTAAGCAGCCGGAGCCTAAAAAGCCGTATGTTATTGGTGGAGATACAGCCGGGGAAGGTAGCGACTACTTCACCGCCCACGTCATAGACAACACAACAGGCGAACAGGTGGCAGTATTGCGGTCTGATTCGATGGATGAGGACGAATATACACGTCAAATATACTGCTTGGGTATGTATTATAATAATGCTCTGGTAGGCGTAGAAGCCAACTTCTCGACATTCCCGATTAGAGAGCTGTCACGCCTCGGCTATCATAAGCAGTACGTTAGGGAGACACCGGACACATTTACGGGCGCAATCAAAAAGGCGTTTGGCTTCAAAACGACAGCGGCCACGAGACCGGTAATAATAGCAAACCTGGTGCAGATAGTCAGGGATGATGTATATCTGATTAACGACATACAGACGTTGCGAGAGATGTTATCATTCGTTAAAATCAAAGGCAAGCCGCAGGCAGAAGAAGGCGAGCACGATGACTTAGTGATGGGGCTGGCTATCACATACGGCATACGAGGGCAACAGCGTATGACATTAGAAGCGGAAAAGAAGAAAAAAGCGCGCTGGGAGCCGGATCAATACGAGGATTATTACAACGCTTCCAGCGAAACTAAGAAGAAACTACTTGAAAAATGGGGCAACCCGTTTTAAAGAGGTGACATAAATGGACAACAATAAATTAAAACGATGGCAGGACAAGCTAAGGACGAATAAATCGGAGTACGAGACGGAACTTGACCGGATGGACACAAGAGACGCAATGTACAACGGCACAAGGGAAATAACTACCCTTAGCAACGTCCCGGCAAAGAAAAGTAACTATATTCGTAACATCGTCGCTGAAATCATAGAGGCGGAGGTGGACAGCTCTATCCCTCTGCCGAAAGTCACGGCAAAGAGGCCGGAGGACGAGGAAAGAGCGGCGACGATAGAGGCGTTCTTGAGAAACGAGATGGATTATCTGCCGTTTGAGAAAATGAACGACCTTGACGAAAGGACAACACCGGTACAGGGCGGGGACTTCTATCTTGTCGAGTGGGATAACGAAAGACATACCCACGACACGGTCGGAGGCTTAAGGGTGTCACTTCTCCACCCGAGGCAGGTAATCCCGCAGGCTGGAGTGAACAACATACAAGATATGGACTATATATTTGTCCTGACCGGTACGACAAAGGCGGAAATAAAGCGCAAATACGACGTTGACGTGTATAACGAAAACGAGGAATTTCCGGAGATACGAAGCTCAGGCGGGGACGTGGATACGGAATCAAACGATCTTGTAACGCTTGTTACCGTCTACTATAAGAACAAAAACGGCGGCATAGGCGTTTACAGATGGGTAGGAGACACGGAGGTTCAAGACCTGCCGGACTACTTCGCGAGACAGCTTAAGTATTGCAAACGATGCGGAAACACTGTAAACGAGGATGATAACGTCTGCCCCATTTGCGGCGGGCGTAAATTCGAGCATAGAACCCAGGAGACAACGCCTCTTGACAGGGACATTGACATACAAATAGCGGGCGGACAGCGTGAATACATAGCACAGATGACGGATCCGGTCTATGGTGATGTTCCTGTGACCGACGAGGCGGGCAATGAGATTTTTGACGATGCCGGCAATCCTATGACGATGTACGGGATTTTAGAGGAATCAAGACCGAATGAAATACCGGTTTATAAGCTGACACAGTACCCGATTATTTTAAGACGAAACATATCGAAGTTCGGGTCTCTGCTGGGCGGCTCAGACGTGGACAGTATAAGAGACCAGCAGGATATGGTAAAGAAGCTGGGCGATAAGATACAAGAAAAGATAATGAAAGGCGGTTCCTATGTCACGTTTCCGACGGGCGTCAATATCCGCAAAACTGATGAGGAACTTAAGGTCATAGAGGTAGAAGACGCCGCTCAAAAGAATATGATTGACGTTCTCACGATACAGCCGAACATACAGAATGACCTGACGTTTATGGACATCGCCTATCAGGCCGCCCGCGAGACAATCGGAATAACGGATTCTTTCCAGGGACGAAAGGACACCACGGCGCAGTCAGGAACGGCTAAACAGTTCGCCGCAGCGCAGACAGCCGGACGACTGGAAAGTAAAAGAGTAATGAAGCAGGCGGCGTATCAGGAAATGTTTGAGATGATGTTTAAATTTATGCTCGCCTATGCCGATGAGCCACGCTCAACTAACAAGCAGAACCCCCTCGGCGATGTTGAGTATGGCCGCTTTGACAGATACGACTTTTTAGAGCGTGACGCCGCCGGGGAACTGTATTGGAACGACGATTTTCTTTTCAGTGTTGACACGACAAACAATCTCGCCCAGAACAGGGAAGCGCTTTGGACAGACACGAAAGAGGCGTACCAGAGCGGAGCGTTTGGCGACCCGGCAGACATCAATACGAGGATTCTGTACTGGGCAACGCTTGAGAAGTATCACTATCCCAACGCGGGAAATGTTAAGCAGAATTTGAGAGATCAAAAAGAAGAGCAGGAACGACAGATGGAGGCGCAGGCAAATGAAATGCGACAAATGCAAAGTGGAAATGCAGGTATACAAGGGGCAGGAAGTCCCGGAGGGCTACAGGGTAATATACAAATGCCGCAACAGCCAATGCCCGGAATTTGATAAAGACGTAGAAGTGATAAAAAGATATAAGGGAACACCATCGTAAGCGGGGATATTCCGCAGAAAGGCGGCGATCCATTTAATCTCATCCTGAGCAAGATGCAAAAAGGCTCTATTCCATAGAAAGGAGGTGTAGAGAATGGGTAAAGGAATGAACACGCTTAAAGGCAAGGTAAGCAACAAAGGCGCGATGTATGTTGAGGCCGAGATTAAAAATGAGAGCAAGAAGCCTGTTAAGAAGTCAGGCGGAGATTTGAGAGCCGGAAAATCCGGTAAATAAGGAGGCATAAAAAATGACAGAGGAAGAGTTCAGCGCGTTAGCGGAAGAACCTATTGAAGTCCCCGAAACAGAAGAAGCAGAGGCCGAAGGAGTATCCGAACAGCAGGAACCGGAAGGCTATGAGACAACAGAAGCGCAGGAAGAAGGCGGGCCTGATGAGACGGAAGAACAGCCGCAGAAACAGCAAAGACCACAAAGACAGTTAACAGCTGCAGAACAGGCGCAGAGGGCAGCACTTGAGCAGGAATACAGGGATTCGTTCAACAAAATCAATCCCTACACCGGAAGGCCTATACAGTCACCGGCTGACTTTTTTGCCTACAAAAGACAGTATGCCGCGGAAATGGCGAGGGTACAGAAACAGACGCAGGCACAGAACATATTTGACGGCATACGCAACGGAACAGCCACACAGGCAGATTTTGACAGGTATGTAGCCGGACTTGTTAACGCCAATCCAAACATCAGAGCCGCTAAAGAGGCGGTCGTGAGGGTTGAGCAGAGAGAAAGACAGAGCAGAGTATCAGACGGCAAAAACAGGATGCAGGCGGACATTGACCAGCTTAACAAGGAATATCCCGCCTGTGACATCAAAAAAGTAGAGGACTTAAATAACAATCCTGAGATGATTGGCTATTTAAGGCGAGGGCTGTCAATAAGCGACGCTTACTACCTGACACACCGCAATGAAATGATAGAGGCGCAGAAAGCCGGAGTAAGACAGGCGGTAGTTAATCAGGCAAATGGAAAAAAGCACTTGCAGACAACAACGGACAGCAGTAAAGGACAGGAACCTATCCCGGAGGACGTGCTTGCGGAATACAAACATTTCTTTGACTGGGACGATGAACAAATAATCAAGGACTATAAAAAGAGACATAAAGGAGGGAAATAAATGTTCAAGATAGCAAAAAGAGACGTAGCGGACGTTAATCCGCACATTTATTTAGAAGGCAAAGCAGAGGAGGACATCGTCCTCGGTGAGGCACTTAAACTCGCCAGCGGCAAGCTCACGAAAGCGGGAGCAAGCGACGAGGTTACACATATCTGTATGGGCGTCGCCAATGACGAGGGACTTATTCCTGTAATGGCGGTACATCCTACAGACTATTTCGAGACAACATCAACGGCTACCGTGGCAGCCACGGCGGTAGGCACAGCGGTAACGCTTCACACGGACGGGCTCACGGTCACAGCGACAGCAGGCGGTCCTTTTGTTATTGACGAAACGGACGGAGCGACAACTAACTCAACGGTAATCGGCCACTTTGTAAAACCGGCCGCAGGCGAGTAAAAAGGAGGTAAAATCGAATGGCAGGAATTATATTCTCGGAAGGAAGCGGCGTAAATAACAGCGCTTTCGGTAAATCACAGGATCCCATTAAGGCGGTCATTGAAAAGAACGTAGAGGCGTTTGAAGAAATGTCTATGATAGACAAAATCTACTATATGGACAAAACAACGAACTTCGCTGAGAAGTACACAATGGAAACATCCCTCGGCGACTTCAAGAACGTGGGCGAGAACGGAGCGTACCCCGTAACGTCTATGCAGGAAGGCTATGAAAAGACTATCACGCCTTTTACTTGGAAAAACAAGTTTGAGGTTACGGCGGAAATGCTTGAGGATGCTAAGTACGGCAAAATCAAGTCAAAAGCCAACATCTTCGCCACATCCTTCGGCAGGACAAAAGAAAAGTTCGCGGCTTCATTGCTCGCGGGCGGTATCAATAAATCAACTACTATCGCGAATGTGAAGTATGACACCACATCCGCAGACGGAGAGGCTCTTTTCTCACAGAACCATCCTTCAATCACGAAGGGAACAAAAGCGCAGAGCAATATCTTCAAAGCGACGTTCTCCCAGACTGTCCTTGACGCGGTACAGGAGAAAATGCAGGACTTCACGGACGATGATGGAAACATCCTCAACGTATCTCCTGATACAATCGTCATTCCAAACAACGGAGCACTTAAGAGGGCTATCTTCGCGGCGGTAGGCTCGGAGCTTGACCCTAACACATCAAACAACGCCATCAACTTCCAGCTTGGCCTTTGGAATATCCTTGTATGGCCTTATCTTCCTAAGAGCCTTACAGCCGATGGAAAGCCTTATTTCATTATGCTTGACAGCAAGTTCAATCAGGACTATATGGCTCTCCCCTGGCTTGACAGAATAGCTTTAACAGTAACAAGCGATATTGACCCTAACACGGACGCCAATGTATGGAAGGGCAGAGCGAGATTCGCCGCTGGATTCAACAACTGGCGCGGAATAGCTATCTGCGGCGAGAGCCTTACAGGTACGGCAATCAGCTGATAAAGGGGGCAGAGCCCTATGAAATGGTATGACGTAAAGCTGATAACATTACAGAAAATGTTTTCAAACGATACGGCGGATATTATCACGGATGATAACACAACGCCATACTTAACGGCTATGCCGGGAGCCGCTACGGCGTGTTTAAATTACATAGCCACAGCGGTAAGACATATAGACAGGACATATACCATAGAGCAGGACGGCACGCAGACGGGACTACAGCGATATGACCTTAAAGAGCTCGCGCCGGACTTCTTTTCCCTTGAGCCCTCAGACTTTTATTTTGAAGACGAGGACGGGAATTACGGAAAGGCGTACAACTTCAAAGTTGAGCATACAAACATCCTGCTTATTGACGGCTCCATAAAAGGCAAGTGGACAATATGGTACAACGCCTATCCTTTGGAGATCGCTCAGGACACGGCGGATGATTACGAGCTGCCGCTGTACCCGGAAGTGGCCGTTCTGTTACCGTGGTTTATGGCTTCACAGCTTTATAAGGACGACGACGCTTCGTTGTCCACGGTATACTGGAACGAGTTTGTAGCTATGCTTGAGGATGCCCGCAACACGGCTAAAAGGGTAACGAACACCGGCTTTGACGAGTTCATTAATACAAAGGGGTGGTATTAAATGAGACAGTTAAACCCGCCCACGCCGATTGAGAGAAGCGTCACGAAGATAGAAAACTTCAAAGGCGTAGACTTGACTAACTCGCCGACTAACGTGGATTCCGGAAGAAGCCCGGAGGCTCCTAATATGGTGCGGGACGTGCCCGGCAAGGTAAGAAAAAGAATGGGCTATAAGATTGACACGCAGTACAACGATACGATATACGGCGTACATCATTTAGACGGCCAAAGGTTTGTCCACGCCGGAAAGAACCTGTATCAGGGCGAGACGGCTCTTTATACGGATATGAACGAGGCGCGCTCAAAATCGTGGGCTTTAGGCGATAGGCTTTACATACTCGATGGAAAAACCTATCTTGTATTGGCTAAGTTTGAGAATGACACCTACAGCGTTAAAAAGGTCAGCGAGATAGCGAGCGTGCCGATTACGTTCATCAGCCGTACACCCAACGGAGCGGGTATACAGTATCAGGAATACAACCTGTTACAGAAGAAGTTTATGAATATGTTTACCGCCGACGGCACGTCAAAGAAATATCAGATGTCCTCGGACAATCTGGATTCCGTTGACCTTGTGGAGCAGATGAATGACGACGGCGACTGGAAAACAGTAGAAAGCTCAAAGTACACAACAGACTTGGAACTTGGAACAATCACGTTTACGACAGCTCCGGCGGCTCCGTCCATAAAGGGCCGTGACAACGTAAGGATTACGGCGTCAAAGACCATTGAGGGCTACGCCGATACAATCAATAAATGCCGAATATCCATTGTTTACGGAATATCAGGAGCGACGGACAGGTTGTTTGTAGGCGGCAATCCCGATTATCCAAACCGTGACTGGTACAGCGGATATAAAAGCTCGCTTACCATTGACGAGGAAGACGAGACAGAGAGGTCAAAGACGCTGGAAGACTTCACGTTCTTCGGCGATCTGAGTTATTCGACCATTGGACTTGACACCAATGAAATTATTGGCTATTCCCTTGTAGGCAATTACTTAGCCGCCCATAAATCCGACGGAGCGGACGGACGAAACGTAATAATGCGCTACGGCGAGTATACCACGGTCAACAACGTGCAGAGGGCGTCGTTCAGGATAGTAAACACCATACAGGGCGTGGGAGCTGTCGGGAGCTTTAACTTCGCCTATCTGAACGAGAGTTTATTCGCCACTAAGTTAGGCATCTACGCTATTACGGCGCAGGACATAACAGGCGAAAAATACACTCAGGAGCGGTCGTTCTATATAAGAAACGCCCTTATGGACGAGGATTTGGAAAACGCCTATGCCTGCACATACAACGACTTTTATGTGATCGCCACGCCTCGCAGGGTATATCTTCTTGACAGCTTGCAGAAGGTATACGAGCGCAACAGCCCGTACAGCAGTTTTCAGTATGAATGTTACTACTGGGATATACCGAATATAAGCGTGCTTTTTACGGAGGGCGGCGCTCTGTGTTTTGGCACATATGACGGCGAGATAATGAAGTTCTATACGGACAAGGACAATCAGGAATCATACAACGACAACGGCGAGGCGATAAAAGCCAGATGGGACACCAACGCCCTTGACGGCGAGCTGTTTTATAAAAAGAAAAACTTTAAATATCTATCGGCGCAGATAGCCCCGGCCATAGCCACGGGATATGAGGTATGGGCAGAGGTAAAGGGCATATGGAAAAGACTGTTTGACAGCGGAGCCAAAGCCAGATACTTTGATTTTTCATATATCGACTTCGGCAAAATCAACTTCTCATCCGACACCTCGCCAAGAACCATAGGCCGAAAGATACGAATAAAGAGAGTAGACAAGGTACGCTTTTCGTACCGCAACGAGGAATTAAACGAACCGTTCGGCCTTTACGCCATAGGCACGGAATTTAAGGAAAGCGGCAATTACAAAGGATAAAAAGGACAGGTGATTAAATGGCAGGAGAAATCTTCATAGCGAGACAGGACACGCTTGAAAATGTACAAGGTACAGTAAATACCATTGATACAAATGTTGATGCGGTAAACACGACAACAACGGCTATCAAGACTGATACGGAGAACATAAAGGCCGACACAGAGGCGCTTAAGCTGTCAACGGAAACCATTGACCAGATTGCGGACACAATCCTTGAAAGAATTGGTCTTACCAATGATTCGGGGGGGGTACTACAGCAGGGAGTGTCTTTGCTAAACTCAACGCTTTGCTCAGTGCTGGAGGCGGCGGCATAACGGGGTTTAAGTATATCAAAAAAACAGGTAATTTTACATACAAAACACAAGCATCGGGAATTGTTTTAGGTAGTTGCAGTAGCCGGTTTGACACTGATTATCCATCAGCAACAATATCTACCAATGGCGCAATAATAAACTTGGAAAACTCCCCTTCAGCTGGCGCAGACGTAAGTTATTACTTTTGGGGAATTTTTGCTAAAAGCGCAAGTATAATCGGCAACAAAGATGGTGATGGTAGTGTAACTGCACACATTTTCGAGTTCATTTAATCACATAATCATCAATTTTTAGAAAGGAGGGAACGGCTTGGCGGATTTATTTGAACAAATATCGCCTGATGATTACGCCGATAAGGGCATACGAGTTAAACCAAATCCTTTGGGCTTGCCTGTGGCGGACGCTCAGAGGGCGTTTGACGAGTTATCCCTTGACGTAATCATACCGCATATCAACGGGATAGTTGACGAGCTTAACAACCTTGAGATAGACACAAGAGTACCCTCGGGCGATATAAAAGGAATAAGACTTAATGAGGACAAGGTAATAGAAGTCACTACCGATGGCTCAGTATGGGAGGCTACGGGCTCATCAGGCCACATCATACAAGACGAGGCCGGAACACAATACCCCCAGAGAAGCCGCCTACAGTTCAACAACGTCAACATAACGGATAACGGCACGGCAACGGTTGTTGAGGGACTGCAAGGCGTACAGGGCGAGCAAGGAGAAAAAGGCGATAAAGGCGACAAGGGAGATAAGGGTGATAAAGGAGACCTCGGCCCCGCCTGGCTGCCTACCATCAGCTCCAACGGTGACTTGAACTGGACACAGTCCTCAACTACGATTCCTCCGGCGGTTGTCAATATCAGAGGCCCTCAGGGGCCGCAGGGCGTACAGGGTATCCAGGGCGCTATAGGCCCGCAGGGACAGCAGGGCATACAGGGTCCCAGAGGATTACAGGGCCCCAAAGGCGAGCGTGGCGAGATTGGACCAGAAGGACCTACAGGAGCACAGGGCATTAAAGGTGATAAAGGTGACACCGGAGCACAGGGACCACAGGGTCCTAAAGGTGTAACAGGTCCGGCAGGCCCACAGGGAGCAACAGGAGCGAAAGGCGATACAGGAGAAAGAGGACCAAAAGGCGACCCCGGAGAACAGGGTCCTATAGGCCCGGCAGGTCCACAGGGGATACCTGGCGTACAAGGCCCAATGGGTCCACAAGGAGAAAAAGGTGCAGACGGAGCGGACGGACGAAACTTTACTATACAGGACGTTTATCCTACTTATGCACAGTTAAAACTGGCGTTTCCTACTGGTAACGAATTTGCTTATAAAGTTGAAGAAGATGACAATGTATATATATGGTCTGAACTACAGACAGATTGGGTGGCAATAGGACAGTTGCAGGGTCCTGTAGGTCCTCAGGGCCCTCAGGGCGCACAGGGCGTACAAGGCCCGGCAGGAACATTAAGTATAAGTCAAGTAATAACCGGTGAGCCCGGCACTCAGGCAAGCGTTGTCAATGAAGGTAGCACACAAAATGCAATATTGGTAATAACTATCCCCAGAGGTGACAAGGGAGAAACCGGAGCCACAGGAGCGCAAGGGCCTAAAGGCGATACTGGCGCTCAAGGTCCTCAGGGTGATACTGGTCCACAAGGTATACAGGGTGTACAAGGCCCTAAAGGAGAAACTGGTGAAAAGGGAGACAAAGGCGATACTGGTGCTCAAGGTCCACAAGGTCCGGAAGGTCCACAAGGTCCAGAAGGCCCGGAAGGGCCGCAAGGCCCTCAGGGGTTGCAGGGCGTACCCGGAACAGCCGGACAATCGGCTTATCAGTCGGCTATCAATGGAGGTTATACGGGTACTGAGACGGATTTCAATAAGGCTTTAGCCATTGTTCCACCGCAGTCAAAACAAACCCAGTGGGACAATAAAGTCAATTCCGTCAACGGCAAGACCGGGCAGGATGTAGTCCTTACAATGAGCGACATCAAGCTGGTGGACAGCGAGACGGGAAAGAGCTATGTGCTGGGAGTCAGCAACGGAGGACTTTACTATAAGGAGGTAACAAGCTGATGGCAAACGAGATATTCATAGCACGTCAGGATACTTTGGAAAACGTGCAGTCAACGGTCAACGAGATAGACGCCAACGTGGACACGGCAAACTCCACCCTCGGCAATTTTGCGGGGGGGGGGACTGACAGCGTGGTAACGGAGCTTAACGCTTTGAAACAGGCAGTTGCGGCGTTGACAACAAAGACGGATGGCTTGCAGACGGATGTAGCGAATATAAAGACGGACGTTGGAACGATAGAGACAACGGTTGAGCAGATTGCCGGACAGAGCGGGGGAAGTGAGCCGTGGGAAAATGTTACTGATGTGTTTAAATCTAATACCAGACTTGGTACAGGCGGTTTTGTAGCTGGTAAGGATATATATATGTTGTGTGTTCCAACACAGTTTGACATAGGATATCCTGACCCACAAGAAACAGCTTTTTATTATTATGCTCGATATGGAAACTGTGAAGTAAATGGAATTGCGATAGATACAACAGATGAATATCATTACCCTTTACCGATGGGAGTTAAATTTAAGTTTAAAGCAAATGCTAATAGTGATAGGAATCAATTGACAATAAGAAACGCTATAGCATTTATATATTCAAAATAAGGAGCTGATTTAATGGCGGGAGAGAAATTCATAGCGTTGGAGGAAACGTCGCAGGAGATAAAGACGGCGGTTGAAGGTGTCAAAACTGATGTAGCAGGGGTAAATACTGATGTTGACGCTGTACAAGGGAGTGTAAGCGGAGTTGACGCAGATGTAACTTCTATAAAAAATGCTATTGGAACACCTGCAAGTGGCGAAACGGTCATATCAATGCTTGATGATATTAAAGGTTCTTCTGGAGGAAATAAAAAGAAATTTGTATCAAGTACAACTAACGTGTTACTTAGCGAAACTATAAACTTTGCTATAGAAGAAAATACTACCCAAATATTACAAAAATCCGGAAAGACTCTTGCGTTAAAGGTTCCTATGTCAGGAGAACTCACAATAAAAATTGCAACAAATATTGACGGAATAAGGCGAGATTTAAGTATAGCTGCTATTCGTCTTAACAATGGTGTGTCGGCGGGAAGTGTTCAAGCTAACTCCGATTCTCCGACAAATACCGGAAATATATATGTAAATGAGGGTGACACTTTAATATTCAAAGCAACCGCAAGCGGTGATAATATAAGAGTAAATACTATTCAAATCTTAGGTAAAATAGTAAATAACGATAATGATATAGCGTTTGAAACGCTAAACGGAGATTATTCAAGTTTTATAAGCAAATAAAAATCTAAAGATAAAAAGGAGAAATGAACAATGAGAAAAACAGTAGATTTAATCGAGAAACTTAACGAAAACGAAGTAGCGCTTTACCTTGACGAGTACGGCCTTATGCACGCAACGAACAGAAAAGAGAATGCTGAAAGATACGCCGTCGGCAAGATAATGATTACCGACGAGTGCGAGGCTGAGGGCGGTATGCCTATTATAAATGGCGAAAGAGTAGAAGTCTGGGGAGCAGGGGAAGGATATGTATATCTTTCCAACTACAAGAGGTCGAAGGACACAAGATACCTTGTATGTGATGGTACATATCATATCGACGGTTCGGCGAGAATCGACCGCAAGAAGCTGCCCAGAGCCGTTCACGCCGCATACAGAAAGGCCAACGAGTTCTATCTCGCGCTTAAATAATCAACGGGGCGGCTTTCCGCCCCTCTTTTGGACGACTTATGGAGGGATGATATGACTTGGGAGATAGCTTTAGGTATATTTGCCCTTGCGGGCGGTATCGCCACAATAGTAAAGCCAATTATTGATTTGACAAAGGCTATATCCGTCCTCACCGTTCAGTTGGACGATGTCAGTTCTAAGCTGTCCGAACAGCAGAAAAGCAGTAAGGACGCTCATAAAAGGCTGTGGAACAAGAACGAGGAACAGGACGAGATTTTACAGGATCACGAAACACGAATACACGATTTGGAGAAAAAGGAGTGACAGGTATGGACTTAGGATTTATGTCGGAATACGCTTTGCCGTTGATAGTGGGGATTTGTCTCTGCGTGGGATATATACTGAAAAACGTGGTGCCGACGGACACCATAAACAGATATATACCGCTGATAATGGGCGTTTTGGGCGTAGGGCTGAATATATGGGTAAGCTCGGCGTTCACCGCTGAGATATTGCTTGGAGGACTTTTTTCCGGCCTTGCCAGCACCGGACTGCATCAGATGTTTACGCAGCTTATAGCGGGTGGTAGCAAATGACTTGCAGGGATGTAAAAGAATTAACGCCGGCGGCACAGAAAGCCTGCCGGCTTTTTTTGAAAAAGTGCAAAGAAGCCGGATTAAATATATTTCTCACGGAGACATACCGTTCTCAGGCAAGACAGAACCAGCTTTACGCACAGGGCAGGACGGAGCCGGGGAAGATAGTCACCTGGACGCTCAACAGCCGTCATACGAGCCGCAGGGCGTGGGATATAGCCGTTATTGGCAAAGATTTATATGATATGACGGTCATCAGGAAAGCCGGGGCGATAGGACAGTCTTTAGGAATGACTTGGGGCGGTATATGGTCACCGCCGGATTATTGTCATTTTGAAATAACAGAGGACTGGACGGCTCCGGAGGAGGTGGAAGAAATGACACAGGAACAGTTTAATCAGATGATGGATGTTTATCTTGCAGAGAGAAACAAAAAGTCTGCAAGTGACTGGGCAAAAACTGAGATTGAAAAAGGTATATCAGAAGGCATAACAGATGGTACGATGCCCCAGGGCTTTGCCACAAGGGAACAGGTCGTAGCAATGATATTAAGAAGCAAGGAGGTGTAATAAATGGCATACTCACTTACAAATACAACTAAGAAAAAAAGCTCAGGCTCGTCAAGCAGTAGGGGCTCAAAAGGCGGACAGACCATAACCGTTACAAGGAGCGAGAGGGAAGCAAAACGCAACGGCTCATCGGGCGGCTCGGTGTCAAGCGGGAACACAACATCAAAAACGAATACAACCGGCGTAACCTATGACCCCAATGTAGACTACGCCGCTGCGATACAGAAAGCGGTTCAGAGCGGAGCCAGTCAGTCATATATCGACAGCCTTAACGCTCAAAGAAACGCTAAGATAAAGGGCGAAGGGCTGAGTTATGGCAGTCTTACAAGTCAGGATATAGAAAACTATAGAAACACGAATAAAAACTATGGTTTCAGCGGTTCATATGACAGTGCGGGAGTTTTAGGCAGTGGAGGAAAGAATTACGGAATAAAAAATCCGTTTGATCAGGATTTTTCCAATTTTAACTCAGGTGTTGATTTTGACGAACGAATAGCGGCGGCAAAAGCGTCGGGAGCCGACCAGAGCACGATTGACGGTTTAATGCAGATGAAGGAGTTTACCGAGCAGGTAAGGAACGGTGAAAAGTTGCCTTATGGTTATGGTGAAGGACTGGGATACAGCAACAGAAATACAGGATTTAATTTCACTTTAAAAGATGGTTCGACAGTTCCTGTTTTTAATAATGCCACAAACTATAGAGATGCCGCAAGATTAGCAGGGATAGATTTGGATGATATTGCCAATACAACGGCTTTAACCTATGGCACAGCGTCATCCGCTTACGCAAAACCCGGATATGGCTTTGGCACAATAATGGGGCCGAACGACTTTACAACGGTATTACAGAACAATGATGAGGATGGCAGACTGTATGATATGAACAACATGCAGTTGCAGTTCCTCAGCGGTCGTGACGGAATGGATTACTCAAATCCTTATGCCGGTTACGCCTACAATGGCAACGGAATGACAAACGCCTACAACGCCGGAGCGCAGTTCGCCGGTCAGGGCGGAATAATGGGAGCCTACGGCGTTGAAGGCCCCAATATGGACGATGTGTACGCGAATATGAATTACGGCAATCCGACAACAGGCTTTGACAGCGGCTATGTGGGACTTACGGCGGACGATATACAGAATCAGATGGATGATGTATACGCCCAGTATATGGACGCTATAGCGTCGAGGAACGCCGCCTTAACAAGCTATTACGATAACCAGAGGGCGCAGCTTGAAAATCAGAACGAGGAAACCCAGAGAGCGAACTATGTAAACTATATGCTTTCACAGCTTAATATGCCCGCTCAGCTACAGGCGGCGGGAATCAACGGCGGAGTAGCCGAGAGTACCCTCGCCGGGCTGAACAGCGATTATATGACTAACTATAACAACGCCGCCAACGCATTGACTGACGCTGTTACACAGCTTGACATAGCCAGACAGCAGGCCATATCCGAGGGAGATATGGAGGCGGCCAATATGTACTCGCAGCTTGCCCAGAACTCGCTTTCACTGCAAATGCAGGCGGCGCAGGCGGAAAACGCATACAATCAGTGGGTACAGGAGATGGCCTTCGCCCAGAACCAGTGGGAATACGAACAGGCGAGATATAACGCCGAATTAGCATATCAGCAGTCATTGGCCGCTCAGGAAGCCGAGAGACAGGACAAGGAAAACCTCATAGCTTACGCTCAGACCGTCGGCGATTGGAATTTATACGGAAGCCTGACGGGAACGGACACATCCTATATGTCGGCTTTACAGGCGGCGGAGTTAGCTGATTTGTATAATACAGGCTCATCCAGAAGGTCGAGAAGCTCCGGAGGCTCAAGAGGCTCCGGCGGCGAGTATGAGGAACCCATAAAAAAACTATTAGGTGGAACACCGAGCACAAACGGTATAGTTGACGAATACATTAATAACGCGATTAATAACTCAGGGCGTGGCGCTATAGCTGTAGGAGGAATCAACCAGCCGCTTACGGCGGATCAGATTAGACAATATCTTGTGAATGGTGATTTACAGGCGGATGTTACGGGAAACAGAGTAACTATTGGAACACCGGCTTATTTTAACGCGTTGAGATAGGGGGTATTTGTATGATAATAAATTATACAAATTCCAGATATAAAAGGAACGATGAGGACGATGAACTGTTAAAAGCAGTAGAACGAGTATCAGGCAGTACATACAAGGGCGTAACTTCAAATACGCCCTCTATTTCTAAAACTTCAGTATCAGGATTATATAAGGCCAGCTCCGTTGGAAATCCACAATTAAAAACGACAGCCCTCCCTAAAGCGTCAGCAACCACAGTCGGCCCCAAAGCGTGGGACAAAACGGCGAGGGTGACAACGCTGCCTAAAGCAAAGCCCACGGCAAACAATAGCTCAAGGCTTGTGTCAGCCCTTGAGCGTGCCAGCAAGGCAAGCGATTTAACGCCAACCGCAAGACAAATGACCCGAAGCAATAACTTTTTAAAGGGTGTGGGAACATCTCTTGCGGCCACAGTGCCAACGCTTGTTGACACAACAAAACAATCCTTAAACGATTGGCAGGATAAAGTTAAACGCGAGGGAATGGCCTCGGCATTATCTGAGATGGCGAGAAATATGGATAATCCAAACTGGACGTATGGAAAACCTGTCAGTCAGGATTCTACAGGATATAAATTATATCAGAGAGCTAATGAATATTTTAATAAGGCACAGCAAGGACTGACACCGTCTCAGCAGCAGGCGATGGGTATAGCCGCATCTATAGCGCAGAACGCCGTAACGCTGCCAACGGCTATAATTAACCCGGCGGCTCCCCTTGTAATAATGGGAGCGGGAGCAGCGGCCAATAGAGCTAACGAACTTACAAGCCAGGGCAAAACAGCTACAGAGGCGTTAGGCCGTGGATTGTTATCCGGAGCGCTAGAAGCAGCGACGGAAAAGATACCTCTTGAAAATTTATTGAGTATTGCGAAAACCGGCGGAAAATCCGCTGTAAGGAACGTATTACAGCAGATGGGAACAGAGGGAGCGGAGGAATTAGCGTCATACATAATGAACTATGCCGCCGATGTTTCAGCAGGAGATGAAAATGCAAACTTCTCTACTCAGGAAGCGTTACAGAATTTCTTAGGAGGTGCAATATCCGGCGGCATTATGGGTGGTGCTGCAACGGCTATTGGAAGTATGCCGTCATATAGACAGATGGCAGCAGACAACATAACATATAATGATATTTTACCTCGTGGAAATGCAAACTATTCCTCTGATATATCTAATGCTGATATCAATATTGTTAGAAGAAATGCAGATGGTACAACAAACGTACTTCCTGTTTCGCAGTATATGGATGAGTATTCGAAACCAGAAATAGATACTAATGTATCAGAACCAACAACGGAAATAACAAAAGATGTTAATGATATAAAAAAAGCGACACAACAGGCGAATTTACAGCCGAGACAGTTTGTCGCCGTTGAAGGCACAAGACTGTTACAAAAAAATGGATTAACGGATGGGAATTTCAATTACTATAATAAGAACGGTAAGTGGATAACTGTTAATACTAAAAATGGTATACAGGTTAATAAGCCTGTTAATAGCCTTAATACAGCCGTTAGAGAAGCCAACAAAATAAATATTAAAAGCGATAATAGACAAACCGAAAACACACAACAGATTGTATCTGATGTGTTGCCAACTTCAATAGATGCAACAACAAGAGAAACATTACCAGTTTCCACAACAAGTAATACCGTTGAACAGGCAACTCCTATAACAAGAGAAGTTTTGCCAACAGAAACAGCTATTAATAATATACAACCAGAAACGCCAAAAGCGGTAACACAAATCTCTGAAAACAATATAGACATTAATCAGCCTAGCAGACAATCTATTCCTATGGTAAAAGGCAACGGAACATCAAGTGTTTCAGGAACAATATATCCGACAAAAGCACAAAGAACTATTGACACTTTGAATAGTAGAGTCAAAGAGTTAAAGTATCAGCAAAGATTTAAACAAGCTGAAAATGACCTTGCTTCCAGAATGGCAGTCGGCAGGGCAAAAGCTGAAACGGCAAGAAGATATCAAAACAAAATTGATAATCTTAACGAAAAACTGGTTAAAAAAGGCGAAGATATAAAGCAACTTAGCTTTGACAAAAAAGAGTTACAATATCAGCAGAGATTTAACGAAGCTCAATCAAACTTAGCTGCTCAGATGGCAGTCGGCAGGGCAAAGGCTGAAAGTCAAAGAATCAATGCAGAAAGATTACAAAATAAAGCCTTAGCTAAAGAACAAACAAAAGTTACAAGCGATATATTAAAAATTGCAAAAAAACTTAAAAATGCTAAACTGTCAAATGATGAAAAAATACGTTTGAATAATGTGTTATCAGAGTTAGATACTTTTGGTAAAAGATTATCTGCAAAACAGGCATATAACGGATTGTTAGCCAGAGACTACATCGAACAAATGAAATCAGAAAATCCTGACTATACACCGGAGCCAGAAATACAAGCTATGGCTGATAGGTTAAATAAAACCAGGGTATCAGATTTAACGCCTTATGAAGCAGAGGACTATCTTAACGCGCTTAAGGCAATAAGACAGGATGTAAGAAACAGGAATAAAATGCTTGCGACTGAACACAACAGAGAGATAAAGGCTGCCACAGACGAAGCGTTAAACTCTGTCAATATGACGTCGCAGAGGAATGATAATTTCTTTACAAGAGTATATAATGTTGAAAGTTTGAATATGTCTACGTTGCTTGACAAGCTGGATAATTTTACAAACGGAGCGTTTACCGATGTTAAAGACGCCCTTATAAAGGGACAGAGAAAGAAGACGTTATACGAAAAGCAATCGCAGAATATGTTTGCCGACTTGCTGAACGACCCTGAAAACGCGAAGGAAATAAATACTTGGAACGGCAGAAAAACCAAATGGATAGACACAGGATTAAAATTTTCAGACGGGACCCCGGTTGAGATATCTCCTATGTATAGAGTTGATATTTATATGCACTCAAGAAACAGAGCAAACAAGGCTGCTCTTCTCGATGGTGGATATGTTTTTCCGAGAAGAGAAAATTTGTTAAAAGGCAAAGATATAAATAGAAACTCAGAGGCCATAAGGTTAACGCAGTCTGACATTGACAGAATAGTAGAAGGTATGACAGAAACTGAAAAGCGGTTTGCTGGACTGCTGGCTCAATATTATGACGGAAAGTCGAAATCGTCTATAAATGAAGTATCAAATATACTGCTTGGATATGACGCCGCTGACGTCGATAATTATTATCCAGCAACACGAAGCAGAGACTTTCTGTATAACGAATATTCGGGCGAAGGACAGTCAAGCATAATACATCCGGGATTTTTGAAAGAAAGAACTGGAAATACATCTGTACCCATACAAGGAGCAAACGCTCTTGATGTTTTGTTAAAAAGTATAAACGACACCGCAAACTATTATGGTATGGCCATTCCTTTGAGAGATTTGAAATCAATGTTAAACTCAACAGGCAATGGTAATGTACGACTTGAAAAGGCTATAGCTGATAAATACGGAAAATCAGTTACAGCTTATATCAATAAATGGATAACGGAAGTGAACGGCAGTAAACAACAGCAGTACTTCCTTGATAACATCTCAGGTAAACTACTGAAGAATTATGCCGGAGCCGTTCTTAACTTTAATCCTAAAGTAGCGATAGAACAGCCGTCAGCGCTTATTACATCAGCGCCTGCTGTTGGATATCACAATATCATGAAAGCGTTGGTTCCGAACCGTAAGTTATCCAGAAAGGTAATAAACCAGATCAACCAAAGAAGCGGTTACAGATGGGATAGAGGAGTACGAGGAAATTCAAGGGGAGAGCTAAGCGCTTTATCGAATAACGGCGATTTTAAATATGTCGGACAGAGTGTTTTATCAAGAGCAGTAAGAAAAATAAATCCTACAAACTGGATAAACGAGATGGATTTACTTACAACCGACAAAGTAGCTATTGCCGCGTATTATAAAGTAAAAGACGATATGAAAATATCTCCCGACACGCCCGGCTTTTGGGATAAAGTCACCGCTGAATATGACAACGCTCTTGAAAAGACGCAGTCTATGTATAACATAATGCAGCGAACGGGCTTAGCAAGAAGCGGAAGCGCTGTAACAAGGGCGCTCAATATGTTCTCGACAGAAAGAAATAAACAGTATAATATGGTTTATGACGCTTTGGGAAAATATAAGGCGGCCAGAAACGGCGACCGCGCAGAAGCCAAAGCTGCGGCGAAAAATTTTAGGGATACCGTTTCATCTATTGCGATATCAAGCATATGGGGAACTGCCCTTGATGTAGCTGTTGGCCTTATCCGCAGACGTAAAGATTATGAGGACGAAGAAGGAAACATATCTTTATCAAAAGTAGGAAAAGATTTTGCGTTGTCATATCTAAGCAATATAACCGGCAATGTATTTTTAGGTTCGCAGGCATATTCGCTTTTAGCAAATATGTTCCTTGATGAATATATGTATGATGTTACAGAGCCTACACTTGATATGGTCAATGATTTTATGGGTGATATATCAAGCACATCAAAAGCATTACAGGAATATCTTGGTGGGGCGATAGATGCTAAAGAGCAAAATGTGTTACCACAATATCTGTCTAACGAAAAAACACAACTCATAAAAACAGCAAGAAAACTTGCGCAAACCATAGGAAAAATGACCGGCATTCCTATTCAAAATGCAGAACGTACAATCCTCAATACGATTGGATTGGTATCACCTGAGACAAAGGCGGAGTTTGAAAAAATATATACGGAATTGGACAACAGTTATCTGAATCAATCGCCGTACAATACAAAAGGAATCAACACAGAAAATGCTTTAAGAGAGCGAATTTCCAACGATTTGGATGACAACACGCTTAAAGCGGTGTCTGATTTATATCAAGGGACTAAAGATAGTGGCGTATTGCCGAGGTATTCAGCGCCTACTAATATAAAAAGGTCTAAGACAGAAGACAGAGCTGCGATAAATCACAACTTAACAATGTCGGAGAAATATTCGTATATTGAAACATACTCAGGTGTTCTGTCAGATGAACTCCCGGATTTGATTAACAGCAGTTATTACAGAAACGCAAGCACGGAAGAAAAAGAAGACGCTATAAAAGATCTTTATAACTATGCTGACGAAATAGCGGAAAACAGCGTTCTTGGCTTGGATGACGAAATATCGCCATTTATCCCTGAAATATCAGGACTTTCCGACGAACGTCAGGAAGCCGCGCGAGAGCTGAACCGTGATTACGGCCTTACATATGACGAGTTTGCCGACCTTTACGAGAAATATTCGGAGATCAACGACGAGGACATAAAACCTAATATGAAGCAAACTCGTTTTGACGAATATCTATATTCTTTAGGTTATACTGATGAATATGCGATAACGCCTGTGCTTAAAGATGAGTTCTCATATTTTAACGTCTCGCCGGCAAAAAGTTATTATGACAATAAAGGCTATCAGCTTGTAGATGGCATACTTCCTGTAGATACTTACGCCGACTTGTCGGGGCTTGTTAACGGCCTTAAAAGCGGCGTTGATTATCCAAAAGGAGAAAAATCACCATTTGCAAAGAGTCTGATAGACGCATATCTTGAAAAGTATGGATATAATCCCACGGCAAATGAAAGAGCGAAAATTTATGAAGCGATGGGAGTAGCAAAAAGTTATTGGTATTAATCATCTTGCCAACACATAACTAATGTGCTACAATGATTATGTAAAAAATGTCAAGCGGGGAGGTTATATCTTCCCCGCAATAATAAAACAAGGGAATATAAAAATGGAAGAAGAAAAAACAATGCAGGAAAACGAAATCACATTTGATGATGGTTTAACAAACCGCTCTGATGCTTGGCTGATGATTGAAGAACTTGGAAAACAGAACAAAAGAATGTTTGCGGCTCTTATAGCTGTAATCATATTATGGGCTGCAACTATAGGTGGCTTTGTATGGTATCTTAGCCGATATGATTATAGCTATGAAGTATACGATGTTGCACAAGATGCTGCTGATGGCGGAGATACTAATTATATAGGAAATGATGGTGATATTATAAATGGCGAAACAAAGAGTGGTAACGATTAAAGTAACAAGAACAAGGAAAGACGGAAAATCTAAGGGAACCCTTAAAAGAGTAGAACAGAAAGACTTAATAAAAGAAAAAGTAGAGTCTAATAAAATGCGTAAAAAAGTAGAAAAGAAAGACTTGACAAGGAAGAGATGAAACAATTAGATTTTTATCCTGAGGAATGGAAAGAGTTTCTTGAAAATATTGATTTCACTGATGAAGAACGTCAAATCATTAGTCTTATTAGACGAGGCTGGTATCAAGAAGATATTGCAGCCGAACTAAACTATGTAAGACGAACGATAGCGCGACGGTATACGTCAATTACAAACAAAATAGTACATTATGTTTTAAGAAGCAGGAAATAGGCGAATGTCACAAATGTGGCACACGCCTATTTTTTTGTTGCGATAAAATATAAGTATAAGGAAGGGGAGAACGAAATCGCATAAAAAGCGGACTATTTTCGTTCTCTTTTTTTAAGGGAGGAATAGAAATGCAGACCTATATAGATAGATTGACAAATACCGGAATCCCTTATAGTTGCGCTGAAGAAATAGTAACCGAATACTGGAACGATGATGACCTGGAAGGTTTACAGAGATATATAAACTTGATAGAGCAAGGATTTACTATTTGCAATTACGGAGGTGTTAAGAATGTTTGATTATAACAACCCTTGGGGGATGTATGGTATAGGCGCTAATTACGGCGGTATGAGCAATTTTAACAATCAGCCGATGAATTTATCGCCGAATATACAAAACACGCCACAGCAGGCACAGAGCGTGCCACAGAGCACATCGCACAGCAATATGGACTGGATCAGAGTTAACACAATGGAAGATGTTGAGCGTGTGACGGTACAGCCGAACAGTAAGGCGTGGATTATGTTAGCGAATGAACCTGTATTTGTATTAAAGACAGCGGACGGAATGGGTCTGACTACAACAGACGCTTACCGATTTGAAAAGGTATCTGGGGATAAAAAGCCCGAATACGTCACAAGAGAAGAGTTTAACAATCTTATAAACAGTATTAAGAAAGATGCTTTTGTGGGAAAGGAAGATGCTAAATGAATCCATTAATGAACGCTATAGGCGGACAGCCTACAAACACCGGCAATATCCAGCAGATTAAACGAATGATGAATATGTTTAAAAGTATACAGAATCCGCAGGAGGCTATGAATCAATTAGCAAAACAAAATCCTATGGTAGCAAATATTTTACAGATAAGCAACGGGGATTTAAAGGGCACATTTTACAAAATGTGTCAGGAAAAAGGGGTCAATCCAGATGAAATACTTAAACAGCTACAGAATTAAGCAGGAGGCGCGCGCCTGTTTAAAATATAAAAAAAGAGAGGTAAAAAACTATGGAAAACAACTACACATTAAGTGACATTGCTGCCGTTACTGGTGACGGTATGGGCTTTGGGGGAAACAATGGTTTCCTTTGGCTTTTAGCAATTCTTTTCCTTGGTGGCGGCGGATTTGGCTGGGGCAATAACAGAGGCAACTGCGCTACTACAGAAGACCTTGCAAGCGGATTCAACTTCTCAGCTCTTCAGAACAAGACGAATGACATTCTTGCCGCAGTAAACAACAACAACCAGGTAATCAGCAATGCTATTTGCCAGCTTGGTTATCAGGACGCACAGCACACATATGATCTGTCAAGACAGATTGATAGCTGCTGCTGCAACACACAGTTAGGAATACAGGGTGTTAAATTTGATATGGCTAACTATGCCGCTTCTATCAACGCAAACACAACAGCTCAGACACAGAGAATCCTTGACAAGATGTGCGAGGATAAACAGGCTGCTATGGCTCAGAGAATCCAGAGTCTTGAGCTTCAGCAGGCACTTTGCGGAATCCCTAAAACAAGCCCTTACGGCTACGGAATTTACGCATATCCTACCTGCAATCCCTGCGGAACAACTAATTACGCATATTAAAAGGCTATTTGAGCCGGGAACTTGGGGCGGCTTACGCCCCTTTTTTATTGAAAGGAGAGATTTTAAATGGCAAAAGCACTTTTATTCGGTGGAAATTCTACAGCCCAGACAATCACTGGTGGCGGAATAGTCAATCTTGGATCAGCCATTCACGGTTTCGGATGCACTTGCTGTCAGAAAACAATCGATCTTACAAGCGGTGAAATCGTGCTTAGAGATGGTGGCTACTATGATGTAGTTATTAGCGCTGTAGTGACTAATAGTGAGGCCGGAGATGTAACGCTTACACTGTATCAGGACGGCGTGGCATCTGCTGTAATCACTGGTAGTGAGGCTATAGCGGCGGCTGCTGCTCCTGCGTCAATCACTATTTCAGGAGCCGTGCTTGTTCATAGATGTGGATCAAGCACACTTACAGTAGTTGTTACTGCTTCAGCCGGAAATCCTACCATTAACAGCATTTCGGAAACAGTTGTTAAATTATGAGCGACCAAAAAAAAGAAATCCTTGCAAAGGTGGGTGAAAAATAATGGAGCCTTACAGACACGAAACAATGATGATGGAAGATTACGATATTATATCAGATATAGTCGATACAATGATGGAAATTTACGATGAATATGACGGAAGTAAAAAGTACATTAATGAGGCTATTAAACTGAAATCAACAGATAAGGCAAGAGCAGACGGCCTTGTGCAGATGTCAGCACAGGAACTTAGCCACGGAGATAATCTTTCTGCTGCTGTCGGGAAAATACTTGAAAAAGCTAAAGCAGAAAATAATCCTTGCTATTCGACATTAGCTATGGTTTGGCATCATATTAAAAAAAGACAAGATGGCTATGCTGCGTGGATTAAAACAATGCACGAACAGTATAAAAAGTAAACCTTAGGGGAAAGACCTTTACAAATGAATATGTAAAAAAATAAAAGATGGGAGAAATCTCATCTTTTTTTATCATTTCCAGTTGACAAATCTAACAGAATACTATATAATTATATCATAAAGAGCTGACCTAACGGCTATACGGGGAGAAAGGGGCTTTAAAATGGCAACATACTATTTAATATTCAGTATATTACTTACGACGTTCACAGCAGGGTATTGCTGGGGCGCATATCAGCAGAGGGCAATACATAGAAAAGGGGGCAAGAAATGAAATGCGATAATTGCCCGTATCCAGAGGATGGGAGGCGGTGCCCGTGCTTAGAAAAGACGGTGCAGGACATAGAGAGATTAGAAAGAAAGAAGAAAAGGAAAGAGGCAATAAAGATTGATTGGTATTTTAAAATGGCGGTAGGTAGATCAAAGAGACTAAGAAGAAAGGGGAATAAAAATGGCTATAAATGAAAGAGAATTGTGTTTGGTTGATACCATCGCAGAATTAAGAATAGCTTATAAAGAGCTGGAAAAAGCACATGATAGTTTGTTGACAAAGTTCAGACAGAAATGTATCTGGTACGAAGAGGACGAAGAAAAGATTGATCGTCTTGAGGATGAGAAAGAAGAATTAAAGAATCAAAACAATAAATTGGTGTATGAGATTGAACAGTATAAAGCCGAAAACGAAAAACTTGAATTGCAGCTTTTAGAGCTGTCACAGGCGAAAGTTGCAGGGAGTTTAATGACTGATACAGCGGCAAAGGGGGAATTGTGATGTGTATGGAATGTCACTCTTACCCACACCGCTCAGGGTGCCCAAACGCACCGGCGGCAAAGCGAGAAATAGTTGGCTACTGTGATGTGTGCGATAAGCCGATCTATGATGAAGATTGCGGCTTTGAGATAGGGGCTTATAAGTATCATTATGACTGCGCTTTAAGAGATTTAACGTCCGGGGATGTGCTTGAAATTTTGGGCATTAATCCGGTAGTGATGAGAGGGTGAAAAAAATGAACAATATGGATATATATAATCGCTTTAGAGAGGTTCCGCAAGAAGCGAAAAGAACAATATCGGCTGGGAATTTAAAAGGGTTTACTGATATTAACCCGATGTGGAGGATAAAAAAACTTACAGAAGAATTTGGTGTTTGCGGCATAGGCTGGTATACAGAAATCACCGATAAATGGCTTGAAACCGGAGCAGATGGACGAACAGCGGCTTTTATACAAATAAATCTGTATGTCAAAGTCGATGGTGAGTGGAGCAAACCGATCGTTGGAGTGGGTGGCTCAATGTTTGTAAACATCTTCAAGGGTTCGCAAACAAGCTCAGATGAAGCGTTTAAGATGGCTTATACTGACGCTATATCGATTGCTTGTAAAGCTCTGGGAATGGCGGCTGATGTCTATTACGAAAAAGATAGAACGAAATATAATGCGTTTGAAAATGTTGCAGATAATCAAGATACGAAAAAAGAAAAAGTAAGCGAGTACATCACAGAAAAGCAGATAGCACAGCTTATGAACTTCTATAGAAACAATCAGGAAAAGTTAAAGAAGTTTTTGGATAAATGTGGTGTTGACAACATTGTACAGCTTAAGCGTTTAGACGCTCAAGCGCAGATCGACAGGATAGAGGCGGCTGAAAAGATGAAAGAGGCGAAAGCGAATGGACAAGCTGGTGACGCTTAAAGTCAAAAACAGCATATCGTTTAAAGCCCTTGAGAGCGGCGAGACAGAGGTTTCCTTTGTGGTTGATAAAATGAACTATAGCGAGAAAACCCACGTCAGAGCCGCCCTTGAGGGGGCGGGAGAAGCGCTTTCTTTGGTGCTTAGCAAATTTAGACAAAAGAGGAGTTTAAACGCAAACAATTATGCGTGGGTGCTCTTGCAAAAGCTGGCAGAGGAAAGAGGACAGACGAAAGAGGAAGTATATCGAGAGTTTATAAAACAATATGGAATCTTTCGCCCGGTCACAGTCAACAAAGAAGCGGCGGAAACGCTTGAATACATCTGGCAAAAGAACGGCCTCGGCTGGGTAGTTGAGGAAACAGGGCGGACGGATGAAAGTGTTGACTTGCTTATGTACTATGGTTCATCGACTTACAACACGAGACAAATGTCAAGACTGTTAGACGCTATTGTAGATGATTGCCAGCAGTGCGGGATTGAGACGTTACCGCCTGAACAAATAGAAGAAATGAAAAGGACGTGGGAACGTGAAAGGAAGCCATAAGGTATCAGTTTTACAGGGAAAAGAAAGAAGGTGTTATATAACAGGGCGGGAGTATAACTTACACCGCCACCATTAGCACATCTTTTTTGGAACCGGAAACCGTGCCATATCCGACAAGTACGGCTTTTGGGTGTGGCTCATACCGGAGCTGCACAATATGTCAGATGACGGCGTGCACGGGATAAACGGAAAAGGATTAGACTTAGAATTAAAACAAGCCTGTCAGCGAGCCTTTGAAGCTGACGGGCATACACGAGAAGAATTTAGAAGATTAATAGGAAAAAGCTATCTATAGGAGGAATGACTTATCAATAAAATATTATTACTTGGCCGCTTGACGAAAGATCCAGAGGTCAGATATTCTCAGGGGGCTCAGCCTTTAGCAATCGCAAGATACACACTTGCAGTCAATAGACGCTTTAAAAAGCAGGGAGAGCCTGATGCAGACTTTATACCTTGCGTAGCATTAGGAAAGAATGGAGAGTTTGCAGAAAAGTATCTGCACAAAGGACAGCAGATAGCGGTTGCAGGACGCTTGCAGGTTCGTAACTGGGAGGACAACGAAGGGCATAAGCGAACGACAACAGAGGTCGTTGTGGAAGAACAGTATTTCGCAGAGAGTAAAGAAAAGACATTAAACGAAGCTGTTAAGGAGAAAAAGCCTATTGAGAAAGAGGAAGGCTTTTATCCGATAGATGATGAAGAGTTTTCGGACCTTCCGTTTTAAGGAGATGACAAAATGGGATATACACACGGTAAAAAATGGACAAAAGAAGAAATTGAAAAATCAATATTAAAAGTTGTAGATGAATATGAATTAAATCGTATGCCATCAAGATCAGAAGTAGAAAGTTTTTTTGGAGATACAAGTTTAACTAATGCAATTAGTCGAAGATATAAGTGGTATGATTTAGCTAAAGAACTTGGATTGCCAATTAAAGAAAGCGATACATATTTTGGGAAAAAACAAGAGGAAATTGCAAGACAAACTTTAGTTGCTAAAGGTTTTGAAGTAAGAAAAATGTCTCAAAATTTCCCGTATGATTTATTAGTTAATGATTGTGTAAAAATTGATGTTAAAGCCAGTAGACTGTATGAAGGAGAAGCGGGTTCGTTTTATAGTTTTAATATAGAAAAGCCATTTCCCACTTGTGATATTTATCTTTTATATCTTTTGAACGCTGATAGAACAACTAAAAAAGTTCTTGTAATACCGAGTAAAATAGTTCCTTATAACACACAGATAAGTGTTGGAGAAAAGAAAAGCAAATATGATAAATATGCAGATAAATGGGAGTATATTGAACGATATTCTGAGTTTTTTGAAGAAATTAATTGACTGATGTCAACGGTTTAACCGATGATATAGTAGAGATTTGCTCCCTTTTTAAAGACAGAAAAGAGGCGGAAATATGATTTTAAACGGCGAAAAGATTTCAACGATGATAGCGGCAAGAGGTTTGAAGAAAGCCGCTTTTGCAAGGGAAATAGGAATTGGCAATCATACAGTGCTGGCGGCGTCGTGTGGAAAAGAAGTAGGACGAAAGACGGCGGAGACAATAGCTCAGGCGTTGGGTCTGGAACTGAATGACATCGTTCTTGACTGGTCAACGGTCAAAAAACAAAGGTCAGAGGCTAAGTGTGATTATGATTGCTTTCACTGTAAATATAAGGATTGTGTGAGATAGGCGGTGGAAGGGTGGTAGCGGATGTAATTAAACTTCAAAAAGCTATGCTTGAAACCGGTATCGAAAGGGAAACGCTGATAAAAAAGTCAGGCTTAAGCAGGACGACGATCAGCTACATCCTAACCGGAAAAGATGTCAAAAAGAGCACTTTAATGCGAGTTGCAAATGCGTTAAACGTAGACCTTAGTGACATAGCTGATGTTCCGGCCAGAGCGCAAGGGTGCGACCGAGACTGCTTCAACTGCAAGTTTGAGGATTGCGTCAGGGAAGATGTTGACGAAGAAGAACTGAGCGAGTTAGACGAAGCTGAGCGGACGGCTGGCATATACATCCCGCCAAAAGCAAAAAAGGGAGAGGGGAAGTATAAAAAGCGACAGCTGACGGAGGAACAGAAAGAGCGAAGAAGACAGAAAAAGAAAGAATACTATCGAAAAAACAGAGAGTATATCTTGAAGTGGCAAAGAGACTACGAAAAGTTAAAAAAAGAAAAACGTGAAGCTATCAACACCGGCCGGTGATGGGATAGAATTAAACGCCCGGCGAAGCGATGAGCTGAATCTATACACAATCAACTCTCGAATGTATGTGTCAACCGCCGGGCAAGGAGGGATGAATCGTTGTATATTGATATATTTAATACAAAAAATAAATATAATGTCATATACGCAGATCCGCCGTGGGAATATAAGCAAAGTGGTGGAAAAAAATCGCGGGGAACAGCGGCGAAACATTATAAAACGATGTCAACAAAGGAGATATGTGATTTACCAGTCCGAAATTTGTGCAATGAAAAATCTATATGTTTTGTGTGGGCGACATTCCCGAATATTTTAGAGGCTGTAGATGCTATGAAAGCGTGGGGCTTTGAATATAAAACAGCGGCGTTTGTATGGGTCAAAAAAAACAAAAAAAGTGATACCCCCTTTTGGGGAATGGGAGCGTATACAAGAGCAAATGCGGAAGTATGTCTGTTAGGAATAAGCAAAAAAACAAGAGCGAAAGAGATAGTTAAAAGAAAAAACATTCATCAAATAATATATTCAGCTATTAGAGAACATTCGAGAAAGCCGGATGAAACAAGAGAAAGAATAGTACAACTCTTAGGAGATGTACCTCGAATAGAATTGTTTGCAAGACAATCAATAGAAGGTTGGGATTGCTGGGGCGATGAAGTTAAGGAGGGATGAAAAATGATCTTCGGAACAGATAAACGAGATAGAGACGAAATAATATCAAAACAGCGAAAAGCCATTAACGATATTAAAATCGGACAGCAATTTTGGATTGGCCAGAGGTGCTACAGAGTTACAGAGAAATATCCGAATTTTGTAAGACTTGAAAATTCGGGCGATAAGAAAACGCTTAACAAAGGCGATCTCATAACAATACTTTGCGGAGGCTTTGACTATGAGGAAAGCGAGTAATTAGTTATAGCTTAGTTATAGAAAGACTTGAAACGCCTGAAAATAAGGCGTTTCAGCCGATGCAGGTTAGTTATAGAAAGTTAAAAGGAGAATGGAAATGATACATCTTTTTGGTGATTACTACATAAAAGGGAATCCGCTCGATTACTCATTAGTAAAAAAGAGCAGTAGGACAGACAAAAACGGGAATCCGGTTTATACCGTGCTGGGGTACTATGGTAGCGTCGCTAACGCCTGCGAGGGGCTAAGAAAAGCGTTGTCAAGGGAATTAACCGCCGAGAAAGATATGGAGCTGTACGAGGCTGTGACGGCGTTTAAACAGATAGCGGAAAAGTTGGAGAAAGCTACGGAGGGGTTGAAGTGAACTGTCCGTTTTGTGGGTCAGAGTTAAAATTTGATGTTATAAATTATAGTTGCTTAAATAAAGGCATATCGACTGTCTTATACTGTGAGAATGGCTGTTTTATTAGTGACGAAACAACACCGTCGAAGGCAATAGCTGAGTATGAGGCATCTGTAAATAGTGTAACGAAAGGAGATAAGATTGAATGAACTGGATAAGCGTTAAAGATAGGCTGCCGGCTATAGGAGGACAATATATTGTTTCAAAAGATGGATTTGTATTTTCAGCAGAATTTGTTCCAGCGGCCGGAGGAATAAAAAGTTTTTGGTGCGGCACGTTTACTAATGACATTGAAAAGGTAACACACTGGATGCCGCTTCCAGAGCCACCGGAGGAGGAAGAAGAATGACATATCAGGAAGCAATTAAGCAGCTTGGGGATTTAATAGAGAACAGTAAGTCTTTCAGTGAGGAAAACGATGACATTTGGGCAAATGATGTAGAAGCGCTGGAAACGGCTATTGAGGCACTTGAAAAGCAGATACCGAAGAAACCTTTAGACAGGAGAGATTTAGCGGATATAAGCATCGGACATTGCCCTAACTGTAACTATTTTGTTGATGATTGGAATGATGATAAATGCTGTGGCGGATGCGGACAAATAATGGATTGGGAGGAAACGGAATGAACACAAAAACAAAAGACGTGTCAGGCTTTGTATTTGACAACAATAGACAGACAATGAAGCTGACAACTATAACAGCAAGAGTTACGAAAGACGATAGAGGGACAACGCTGTCCCTTGCGGATGAAAGCGGAACAGGGATTATGCTCGTTGTTCCAGTTGAAAAAATCAAGGAGATGCTGAGATGACCGAGAAGTGCTGTAAAACCTGCAAGTGGTATGATGATTTCGTCGGAGTGTGTTGCAACGGCGAGAGCGAAAACAGGGCAGAGTTTATGGATGAATTTGACAGTTGCGAGGAACGGGAGGGGGAAGAATGAAGTGTATTATTTTCACATGTGGAGCGGTGGGAAGGATAGCACTGCAGGCGTAATTCTTGACCATATATACGGATTACCGCCGTCGACAATCGTTTTTTCAGAAGTGGTGTTTGACAAAAAACGTGGTATTTCCGGGGAGTGGCCAGAGCATATTGATTTTGTCAAAAATAAAGCAAAGCCGGTTTTTGAAAACTGGGGTTATAAAGTTGAAATTATAAGTGCGGAAAAAGACTACTTAGACCTTTTTTTTCACACAATTAAGCATTCGTCTAACGAGAAAAAAAACGGGAAAATAGCGGGATTTCTGCTTGGAGGAAAATGCGCTGGAAATAGTAGGCTGAAAATCCGGCCGATTAGAGATTATTTTAAATCGCTTAATCTTAAAAACGACGAATATATACAGTATGTGGGAATTGCCGCTGACGAACCGATCCGGCTTGAGAGGCTGAGAGGGACAAACGAAATATCGCTCCTTGAGCGGTACGGATATACAGAAAAAAAGGCGTTCGAGCTATGCAAAGAATACGATTTGCTTTCACCTGTCTACAAAATTGCGAAACGCAACGGATGTTGGTTTTGCCCAAATGCGACTTACCAAGAAATGGCATATATAAAGAGAACGCATCCGGAGTTATGGGAAAAATTGTATCGTTTAAGCAAGGAAAAAAATATGGTCTCAACTGCCTTCAAGTACACAGAGAGTTTTGACGATGTTGACAAAAAAATATCAAAGATAAATGCAAATTTAGAGATTGAAACTGCACAGCTATCCTTGTTTGATTTTTTATAAAAAAGCAATAGGAGGGAAAGAATGACCGACCTTGAAAAAGTACGTTTAAAAGCTGATGAGATAAAAATCGCAGGGCACTACGGGAAAGTACATCAGGCGTTAAAGCTGTTTGAAGAATGCGGAGAGCTTGAGGAGGCCTTGCGGGGCTATATCAACGGCACGGACACGAAGGAGCACGCTATCGAGGAGATCGCCGACGTGGAAGTGGTGATAGACCAATTCAAGTATTATTTTTTAAACTGTGAAAAGCAGGTTAATGATGTCAAGAGAGCGAAAGTAGACAGGCAACTCTTGAGGATGGAGGCGGAAAAATGACGTTATATATGGCCGTTACGGCGGATAAGTACGAATTGCCGCTTGTGGTTGGCACTCTTTACCAAGTCGCTGAGTACGGCGGGGTGCAGTTAAAAACAGTACAGCAGAGCATATCTTTAAAACGTAGCGGGAAACTGAACGGGTTTAAATATGTGCGGGTTAACGTGGAGGATGACGATGAACTTAGACAGAGCACACAGAAAGATTGAACACGATAAAATCAGCCGAGAAGTAAGGACAGCTGTTGAAAACAAAGTCATTCCTAAAGTACAGAGTGCTTGTCTGGCTGCAACGGCTCTTGTCTTGCACGATAAATTTGGCTTTGGAAAGCAGAGGCTTAATAAGTATATTGAAGAAGTGTTCTATATCTTTGAGAGCATTTATCTTGAATATACAGACTTTGAGGACATTAAACGCTGTATATATGATGAACTTGGAATTGACTTTGATGTTATCGAAAAAAAGAGGGAAGATGAATTAAAAGCTGTTTAAATTGGAGGTGGTAAATTGACGCAGATGCTTACGACAAATGAAGTAGCCGAAAAATTAAAGGTCTCCCGCCAGATGATAAGCAAGTTGGTTAAAGAAGGCAAATTGCAGGCTGACAGGGTGGGGCATAGGTATAGATTTAAAGAGGAATACATTGAGGAATATTTAAACAAAAGCCCTGAATAAGGGCTTTTGTTATACTTAAAATTAATATGTTGTTGACTTTGAATGGATATGTATGTATAATAATATATATAGGAGGTGATGACGTGAATACAAAAAATGATTTATGCGAAATATTCAAAGTTTCATTATCAACGGTAAATAACTGGATTAAAGACGGAAAGATAAAAACTGTCAAGATCGGAAAATGTGTAAGGATTCCAGAGGAAGAAGTTGAGAGGCTTAAAAGGGGTGAGTAAATGACGTTTTCAGAGAAAGAGGATTTTTCTTTTCCTAAATT
>ERZ1090861.184-NODE-184-length-41463-cov-31.950976_pt1 | contig 41463 bp, 26 predicted proteins | sample MGYA00478482_ERZ1090861 | MGnify/ENA primary metagenome ERZ1090861 (study PRJEB33644, sample SAMEA5815744) | chicken gut metagenome | biome: Chicken; feature: Gastrointestinal Tract; material: Caecum | place: Ireland | collected 2019-01-01 | study: A study of the... | reverse complement strand
CGCCGCCGCCCGCCATCGAGCCGGTTTCCTACACCTATTTGGGTATGAAACAGCTGATGGCCGGTGGCGGTGTCGCCCTGATTGGCACCACCCTGATCCCGCTGCTGAGCGGTCTGTTCGGCTGAGTCCAAACAACTGTTTCCGGGCAGTCTAAATCCGGCTTGGGCGGGCTTCCGCCCATTTACATCGCTCCTATCTGGAGCAAGCCGTGCTACCTTTCGACCCAGCATCAGCCCCGCCGCGGCAAGCGGCATCCAAGAAACAGATGCCATGGGCGATTGCGATACGGCTTCCGTCTTACCTTATTATAATAGAAAGGATGAACGCTATGGAAATTCTCACCAACATTATCTTCCTGCTGAATATGCTCAAGACCCTTATCAACCATTTCTTCTAAGGGGAGGTGACGCCCTTTGGAAACCGTACTCAACGCGATTGCGGACTGGATCAAAGGTATTTTGGCCGGCGCAATCATGTCCAACCTCTCCGGCCTGTTCGATTCGGTGAACGAGCAGGTGGGTGAGATTGCCACGCAGGTGGGCACAAGTCCTGCGGACTTTGAACCCCGTATATTTGAGATGATCCGCGGGGTATCCAATTCCGCAATTCTTCCCATTGCGGGTGTTTTCCTGACCCTGGTGGCCTGCTATGAGCTGGTGCAAATGGTCACCGAGCACAACAACCTGGCCAGCTTTGAGCCTGCCCTGATTACCAAATGGATCATCAAGACCGGCTGCGCCGTCTACCTGATCTCCAACACCTTTGACATCGTCATGGGGGTTTTTGATCTGGCGCAGGGAGTCATCGCTGAATCCAGCGGCATCGTCGCAGGAAACACGGCAGTCAATGAGGCTGGACTGGCGAACCTGGAAGCCAGCCTGATGGAGATGGATGTGGGGCCGTTGTTTGGACTGTTTTTGCAGTCCTTCTTCATTGGCATCACCCTGCGTATCCTGTCCATCGTGATTTTCGTCATTGTCTATGGCCGGATGATTGAGATATATATGGCGGTCAGTTTGGCCCCCATTCCGTTCTCAACCTTCGGCAGCCATGAACAGAGCCAGATGGGCCAGAACTATCTGCGCAGCCTCTTTGCCCTGGGTTTCCAGGGCTTCCTCATCCTGATCTGTGTGGGCATTTATGCTGTGCTCATCCAGTCGGTGGCTGTCTCTGACGATGCCATTGCCTCTATTTGGGGCATTGTCGGCTACACGGTTCTGCTCTGTTTCACCCTGTTCAAGACCAGCTCGATTGCCAAAAGCGTCCTGAACGCACATTAAAGAAAGGAGTTTTGTTATGGCAGCTTATATTTCGGTTCCCCGTGACCTCACACGGGTCAAATCCAAGGTTTTCATGAATCTCACCAAGCGGCAGTGCATCTGCTTCGGAACGGCGGTACTCATCGGAGTACCGTCTTTCTTTTTGCTCCGGGAGTACGGCGGGAATACCCTCGCCACCCTCGGCATGATGATCCTGATGCTGCCGCTGTTTTTCCTCGCCATGTATGAAAAAAATGGCCAGCCCCTGGAGAAGTTTCTGAACCACTATATCCAGGCACGTTTTATCCGTCCCAAGGTGCGGCCTTACCGCACCGCAAACTACTTCGCCCTGCTCCAGCAGCAGGCGGAGCTGGAACAGGAGGTCGATGCGATTGTTTCCCTTTCCTCGAAAGAAAAAGGCTGATGCCCTGACGCCCCAGCAGAACAAGCAGATTCAAGCCGCAATCCACAAGCGCAAGCCGACGGGGCCGCCCAGGACGGCCCAGCAGTCCATCCCGTTCCAGCGGATGTTTGAGGACGGGACCTGTCGGGTGCGCTCCAACTACTACACCCGCACCATCCAGTTTCAGGACATCAACTACCAGCTGGCCCAGCAGGAGGACAAGACGGCCATTTTTGAAGAATGGTGCTCCTTCCTCAACTTTTTTGACAGCTCTATCCACTTTGAACTGTCCTTTGTCAACGTCGCCACCGATGCCGCCGACTTTGAGCGCAGCATCCGTATCCCGTTCCAGCAGGACGGCTTCGATGATGTGCGGGCCGAGTACAGCCAGATGCTGCGTCAGCAGCTGGCCAAAGGCAACAACGGCCTGACCAAGACCAAGTTCATTACCTTCGGCATCGAGGCTGACAGCATGAAGCTGGCCAAGCCCAGGCTGGAACACGTCCAGAATGACCTGCTCAACAACTTCCACCGGCTGGGCGTGACCGCAAAGCCCCTCAACGGCAAGGAACGGCTCAAGCTGATGCACCATATCTTTCACATGGACGGTGGGGAAAAGTTTGAGTTTGACTGGAACACCTTCACCCGGAGCGGCCTCTCGGTGAAGGACGCCATTGCCCCCACCGTGTTCGCCTTCAAGAACAGCCGCTGCTTCCAGATGGGCGGGCTGTATGGGGCCATGAGTTTTCTCTCCATCACGGCCTCTGACCTCAGCGACCAGCTCCTGAAGGACTTTCTGGAGATGGATTCCAGCCAGATTGTGACCATGCACATCCAGTCCGTGGACCAGAACAAGGCCATCAAGACGGTCAAGCGCACCATCACCGAACTCGATAGATCGAAGATCGAGGAACAGAAAAAAGCAGTCCGCGCCGGATATGATATGGACATAATTCCGTCGGATTTGGCCACTTATGGCCGGGATGCAAAAGCTCTCCTGAAGGAGCTGCAGAGCCAGAACGAGCGTATGTTCCTGGTCACGTTCCTGATCCTGAACACGGGCCGCACCGAGCAGGAACTGGAAACCAACATCTTCCAGGCATCCAGCATCGCCCAGAAGCACAACTGCAATCTCTGCCGGCTGGACTATCAGCAGGAGCAGGGCCTCATGTCCAGCCTGCCCCTGGCTGAGAACCAGATTGAGATTCAGCGTGGCCTGACCACCAGTTCCACCGCCATCTTCATCCCGTTCACCACCCAGGAACTGTTCCAGAGCGGTAAAGAGTCCCTCTATTATGGCCTGAACGCCCTGTCCCAGAACCTCATCATGGTGGACCGGAAGAAGCTCAAGAACCCCAATGGCCTGATTCTGGGTACTCCCGGTTCCGGCAAATCCTTCAGCGCCAAGCGGGAAATCGCAAACGCCTTTCTGGTAACAGATGATGATATCATCGTGAACGATCCCGAAGGAGAATACTCTCCGCTGGTAAATCGCCTGAAAGGTCAGGTTATTAAAATTTCTCCCAACAGCGACCAGTATGTCAACCCTATGGACATCAACGCCAACTATTCGGAGGAGGACAATCCCATCGCCTTGAAGTCGGATTTCATCCTCTCGCTGTGTGAATTGGTGGTGGGCGGCAAGGAGGGACTGCTTCCCGTTGAGAAAACCGTCATCGACCGCTGCGTGCATCAAATTTACCAGGCATACTTTCAGGACCCGAAGCCCGAAAAAATGCCGCTTTTGGAGGACCTCTACAAAGCCCTCTTGGAGCAGGAGGAGAAGGAGGCCCACCACGTTGCCACGGCTCTGGAAATCTATGTCAAGGGCAGCCTGAACCTGTTCAACCACAGGACCAATGTGGACATCGAAAACCGGCTTGTCTGCTACGATATCAAGGAGCTGGGCAAACAGATGAAGAAGATCGGTATGCTGGTGGTCCAAGACCAGGTTTGGGGCCGTGTGACGGCCAACCGTGCCGCTGGCAAGTCCACCCGGTATTATATGGACGAGTTCCATTTGCTTTTGAAAGAGGAACAGACGGCGGCTTACTCGGTGGAAATCTGGAAGCGCTTCCGCAAGTGGGGCGGCATCCCCACCGGCATCACCCAGAACGTCAAAGACCTGTTATCCTCTTACGAGGTCCAGAACATCTTTGAGAACTCGGACTTCGTGTATATGCTGAACCAGGCCGCCGGTGACCGGCAGATCCTCGCCAAGCAGCTCAACATCTCGCCCCACCAGCTGTCCTATGTGACCCATTCGGGCGAGGGTGAAGGGCTACTTTTCTTTGGCAATGTGATTTTGCCCTTCGTGGATCGGTTCCCCCAGGACCTGGAACTCTACCGGATCATGACCACCAAGCTGGGGGAGGTTGCACAGCAGAATGGGTAAGGTGCAGCAACGGCAGGACAAGTCCAAAAGTTCCCGACTGCACTTCGTGGACGAAGGCAGCGACACCAAAGGGCGTGCCCCTCCCGGAGGTCGGCAGGAGGGCGCAGAGAAAAAGAGCACGCCGCCCCGGAAACTGAAAAACGACGCGCAGAAAGCCAAAGAGCGGGCAGAACAGCTGCGCTTCGGCAAGGCGGAGATCACGGTGGATGAAGCCTCCCGGATGACCAAGGAACAGAAGCGGGAAATGTACGCTTCGGCGGCCCTCCTGACGGCTGTCCATCGCAAGATCGAGGAGTACGAGGACGACAATGTGGGCATCAAGAGTGCCCACGAGGTCGAAAAGGGCACAGAGCTGGCCGGACGGGTATCCGATTCCCGGTATGCCAAAAAGCTGAAAAAGCGGAAGAAAAAGCTGGAGAGCAAAGCCGCAAAGCAGAAGGCTGCCGCCGGAAAGCAGCCGGCAGAAAAGGCTGGCGAAGCCAGTTCCAACCCCATTTCCAAGGCAAAGCAGCGCCAGACATACCAGCAGCAGGCACGGGCCGCAGCGCAGACCGCCTGGACGGGAACGAGCGCTGCCGGACAAAAGGTTGCTGCTTCGGGGGCGTCTACGGCTCAGTCTGGCGTAAATGGCATTGTCATAAAGGGCAGGGAAGTCGCGGGTGGTGTAGCCAAAGGCGCAGCCGTCTTTGCAAAAAGCCATGCGCATTTGCTGGTGATCGGCGGTGTGCTGGCGATGCTTCTGCTCTTGATTCTGTCGATGTTTTCTTCCTGTACCATTTTGTTTGGCGGCACCACCCAAGTGATGGGCCAAACCACCTATACCGCCGAGGATGAAGATATCCGAGGGGCGGAGGAGGACTACAAGCAGCTGGAACGGCAGCTCCAGCGGGAGATCGATATGATGGAGATCACCCATCCCGGCATGGACGAGTACCAGTACGACCTTGACCCGATTGAGCACGACCCCTGGGAGCTGACCTCCTATCTGACCACCCTGCACGATGATTACACCCGCAGCGAAGTGCAGGGAACCTTAAAGGATACCTTTGAAAAGCAGTATAAGCTCACCACCTGGGTGGAACCGCAGATCCGTTATCGGGTGGTCATTATCCCAAGCCCGGTGCCGCCCTATTTTACAACTACGCTGGAACCTTATGTATACCTGATTCTCCATGTGGAGCTGGAAAACAGGGGACTGGAAACGGTCATTCGGGAGGAACTGGATTCCGACCAGTGGGCGCGGTACGAGGTTCTGCAGGATACCAAGGGCGGACGGCCCTATCTGTTCAATGGGAGCCTGTCCTGGGGAAGCTCAGATGGCTCCGGGGAACCTGGCATCGACTACCAGGTGCCTGCCGAGGCCCTCACCGACCCGGAGTTTGCCGCTATGCTGGAAGAAGCCGAGAAATATCTGGGCACCCCCTATGTCTGGGGCGGCTCGTCCCCAGAGACAGGGTTTGACTGTTCCGGGTACGTCTGCTGGGTGCTCAATCAGTCCGGCTGGGACGTGGGCCGCACCACGGCCAACGGCCTGTGGCAGCAGGCTACGAAAATCTCGGAGACAGAGGCAAAACCCGGCGACCTGGTTTTCTTTGAGGGCACTTATGACACCCCCGGTGCGAGCCACGTCGGGCTGTATGTGGGGGATGGCATGATGATTTCAGCGGGAGATCCCATCAAATACTCGAACATCCACTCAAGTTATTGGGACAAACACCTGTTGGGATTCGGTCGAATCCCCAAATGACAAGGAGGCACAATGAGCGAAAGACTGGATAAGATGCGGGCTGACCTGGCAAAAGCCAAGGAACGCCGCATCCAACTGAACAACCGCATTGAACTGCTCGAGCGGCGCATCGCCGAGGCGGAAAAAGTGGAGGTAGCCGAGATGGTGCGCACTGCCAACGTTACGCCGGAACAGCTGGCGGTGCTGCTGAGACAGGCTGCCAGCGGTACGCCGAACCCTGCAGCTCTGGAAGCCGCAGGGGTAACTTTTGACAACAAGGAGGATGTGGATGAAAGCATGGAATAAGTTCGGCTGTGCCCTGACATCGCTGGCACTGTTGATGGGCGGTCTGGCCGTCCCGGCCTTTGCCTATGGGGAGGAACCTGCTCCCGAACCGGAGGAAACGGAATCTCCGGTGACAGTGCTGGAAACTGACTCCGGCCCTCTGACGCCGGAAGGCAACCTCTCTCTGGTGGACGATTACCACACCACCTATTCGGATGGCTCCGGCCAGCAGTTCATCACCCTGGTGAGCAGGTCGGGGGCCTATTTTTACCTGGTGATTGACCGGGCCGCCGACGGGGACCAGACGGTTCACTTTATGAACCTCGTGGACGAAGCGGACCTGCTGGCCCTCATGGAGGAAGAGCAGGCCGAAGCCTACAACGCCGAAAAGGAGGCAGCAGCCCAGGCAGAGCTGGAAAAGCAGAAAGCCGAGGAGGAAGCCAAAAAGGCTGCTGAAGAAGCAGCCAAGGCTGAAAAGGAGGACAAGGACTTTGACCTCACTGGTCTTGCCAGCAAATTCCTGGGCGTTGTAGCTCTGGTCGGTCTGGTCGCTGGCGGCGGGTTCTACTTCTTCATCCAGAAGAAGAAAAAGGAACAGGCCGAAAAAGAAAGCGTAGACCCGGATGCCGACTACCGCGAGGGCGAGGAGGAGCTGGAACTCCCGCTGGAGGAAGAACCGGCGGATGAGCCGAGCGAGGAAACCGAGCGCAAGGCATACCAGACCAGCGACGGGTACGAGGACGTATAACAAAAAAGGGCGGCAATGCCGCCCATACATAAAATAGATTGCGTTTTTTTTCGGCTTTCAATATAATCTTAATATAAGGAGGCGATTATCATTTGCACTGATGAGAAAGAAAAAACAGTCCGGCAAAAACATAAAAAGATAATCCCCCAAGTTCCATACAAAAAGCTGAAACAAACACAAAAGGCCAGAATTTCCAATCGGATGTTTGACGTGGTGTGCAAATATTACACTGAGCATCAGGCAATGCCGCCGGAGGATGAGCTGGAAGCGATATGTCGCGAGATGTTTCCAATGCTTCACGGTATGGTTCCAAAAGTGTCCTTTGAAGATTTGCTGGCTGTGTTTCGGAAAAAACAGGCTCATTTTGCAGAACGAATTGAAAAGAATGGAATTCCCGAGCCGCGAAAACCAAAAGTTAAAAAGACCGAGGCAGAAAAGTTGGCTTTGAAGAAAGCTCAACGAAAAGCAAAAAAGAAAAAACTTAAAAAGCAGCAGGAACAGGCTAATGCCCTTCCAGACTGGCAGGATGATCGATTTTTCTTTATTGCCGGTTACACTTCTGGTGGAGCACCGTATGGTGTGACTTGGGAAGAAATGGGCCTTGAACCCTGGGAAACGCTTGAATAATCGTTTGGCAGCTCTGTGTATCACACAGGGCTGTTTTTATTTTCAAGATAGAAAGGAGACTGAACTTTGCCCAATCTGATCGTAACCGAAAAACCCTCGACAGCCCAATCCATTAGTAAGGCCCTGGGCATCACCAAACGCCGGACCGGCTATCTGGAGGGAGGAAACTATCTCGTCAGCTGGTGTGTCGGTCATCTGGTGGAGCTGGCTCCGCCCGGGAGCTACGATTCCAAGCTGGTCAAATGGTCCAGGGCAGACCTGCCCATTCTGCCCAAAACATGGCAGTACCTGGTGTCGCCCGGAACCCAAAAGCAGTTTGAGGTCCTTCGCAGCCTCATGGCCCGGCCTGACGTGGACAGCCTGATCTGTGCCACCGATGCCGGACGGGAGGGCGAGCTGATTTTCCGACTTGTCTATCACCAGTGCAAATGCAAGAAACCCTTTACCCGGCTCTGGATCAGCAGCATGGAGGATGCCGCCATCCGGGATGGATTCGCCCACCTCAAACCCTCAACTGAATACGATGCTTTGTACAAAGCAGCCCTTTGCCGGGAGCGTGCCGACTGGTTGGTCGGTATCAACGCCACCCGGCTTTTTTCGTGCCTGTATGGTCAGCCGCTCAATGTAGGACGGGTCATGACCCCAACGCTTGCCATGACGGTGAGCCGGGAAGCTGCCATTGATACGTTCGGGCCTGACCCCTTTTACACGGTGCTTCTCAAGATGGAGGACTGTATGGCATCCAGTGAACGATTCAAGGACAAGTCTCAAGCTGAGGCGTTGCTGGCAGAGTGCCGGAAAGCAAGCCAGGCTGTCCTGCAAAAGACGGAACGAAAGGAGAAAACGGAACATCCGCCCGCCCTCTACGACCTGACATCCCTCCAGCGGGATGCCAACCGACTGCTGGGCTATTCGGCGCAGCAGACCCTAGACTACACCCAGGCTCTCTATGAAAAGAAGCTGGTGACCTATCCCCGTACCGACAGCCGGTATCTGACCGAGGATATGGAGCCGTGTCTGCCGGACCTGGTTCGTCAGACCGCTTTCCACTTCGGTGTGACCGGCGAAATCCCCATCCACGCAAAACAGGTCATCAACAGCAAAAAGGTCAGCGACCACCATGCAATCTTGCCCACCAGGAGCATGGCAAACGCTGACCTTTCTTCTTTGCCCGCAGGTGAGTCCCATGTCCTCCGCCTGATCGCGGCCCGCTTGCTGGCTGCCGTGGGAGAGCCGTACCGCTATGCGGAAACCACGGTGCAGATGGAGTGTGCTGGAACCGTCTTCACGGCCAAGGGCAAGACCGTTCTGGCCGAGGGCTGGAAGGCGGTCGAGCGAGCCGTCCTTGGGGATACCGCTGAAAAAGACAAGGAAAAACTGGAGATTCTGCCCGAGGTGCAGGAGCGGGAAACCATGTCTGTCCTGGATGCCCAGCTGAAAGAGGGCAAAACGTCCCCACCCAAGCACTACACCGAGGATACCCTTTTGTCGGCTATGGAGACTGCCGGGAAAGAGGAACTGCCGAAGGAAGCCGAGCGCCGGGGCATCGGGACCCCTGCTACCAGAGCTGCAATCATTGAAAAGCTGGTAAAGAAAGGCTTTCTCACCCGTGAGGGCAGCGGTAAGACCAAAAACCTGATTCCCACCGAGAAGGGCCGGGCATTGATCTCTGTTATGCCCGAAGAAATCCAGTCTCCCGCCATGACTGCCGACTGGGAGCAGAAGCTCCTGCAGATCGAGCGGGGCGAGCTGGACCCCGAAACCTTTATGGATGAAATTGAACAGATGGTCGCCTCTCTGGTCCAAACCAGCGAGGCCGTGAAAGGAGCGAGTATGCTTATGAAGAACAATGGGAAAATCGTTGGTGTTTGCCCCCACTGTGGTGCCGAAGTGGCCGAGCGGGAAAAGGGCTGGTTCTGCACGAACCGGGAGTGCCGGTTTGTGATCTGGAAGGACAACGCCTTCTTCAAGCGGCTGGGCAAGCATATCACGGGGCAGCTGGTGGATAAGCTGCTGCGGGATAGCCGCGCCCGCCTCAAGGACTGCAAGAGTCAGCGCACCGGCAAGACCTACAACGCCGCAGTTCAGATGACCACCGAGGCCGACGGTCGGGCGCAGTTCAGCCTGGAATTTGAGAACGGAGGCGGAAAAACATGAATTTCACCTACGAAGAAGTCAACCTGATGGCGCTTTACAACAGCGGCAGCCGGGAACGGCTGATCGAAGTGTTGACCGAGATGCGGACCTATCTCACCTGGTCGGAAACGGAGCTGCGGGACCTGACCGACAGCACCCTCGACAAGCTGGCTGGGATGAGCGACGCCGAGTTCGACGCGCTGGAATTGTACCCGGACTTCATGTGAGGAGGGCCTATGGCAGACGAGAAAGACGGCAAGTGGCAATGCTATATCATCCCCGACCTTGCCTCCTGGACGGGAGCAGCCGCATCCGATCACACCCCCATCGAGTTCTACGACAGCTACGAACAGGCGGCGGCCCGGTTCCAGGAGCTGCGGTCCGAACCCTACAACAGCGAAGATCTGCCTGCCGCCCGGCTGACCTTTGGGGTCCAGCGGGAGGACCCGCCCAGCGCCGCTGACCTGCTCCAGGTTCGCCAGGGCAAGAACTACCTGGTGGACGATTACACCCGGATGGAGGCAGTGAATCAAAGTCCCGAGGTGATGGACATTCTGCGCCAAATGCGGAAAGACCTGGGCTTCGACCGTGTCCGGGTCTATGAGCGGGACGCCTATGGCGGCTTCACCGGCCCCAAGGACATGGCTTTCAGCCGGTGGAAACATCCCCTCAAACCGATGCTGAGGAAATCGGTGCTGAAGGAGCTGAAAAAAGCGCCGGAACCGAAGAAGCCGCAGAAAAAGCATCGAAGCAAAACAAGCGAACGAGAATGACGGAAACGATCTTTGAAATCGTTCGGCGCTCCGTTTCCCTCAGAGAGGCCGCGGAGCTTTATGGAATCGAGATCGGCCGGAACGGCATGGCCTGCTGCCCGTTCCATGATGACAAAAACCCAAGTCTGAAATTGAACGAAGATTATTTCTACTGCTTTGGCTGCGGGGCCACCGGGGATGTGATCGACTTTACAGCCCGGCTCTATGATCTGACGCGCAGGGAGGCTGCGGAAAAGCTGGCCCATGACATTGGCCTGAATTATAGCGGTCATGCCCCTCCCGGACGGCGTTATGTCCGGCAAAAAACAGAGGCGCAGAAATTCAGGGAGGACCGGGAGCGCAGCATTCGTGTCTTGAAGGACTATCATCAGATGCTCCAAAAATGGGAAGCCGCTTATCCGCCGAAATCCCCGGAGGAAGAGCTGCATCCCCGTTTTAAAGAAGCAGTTCAGAAAAAGAGCTATGTGGGCTTTCTTCTGGACTTTTTTCGGGAGTACAGCCGAGAGGAACACAAGCAGTGGATCGCTGAACATTTATCAGAAATTGATGATTTGGAAAGGAGAGTGAAATTCATGGCTGACAAGCCCACCAACCGGGAGCGGCTGCAGGAGATCACGGCGGGCATCGAGCAGGGCATCAAGGAACTGTTCCAGGGCGAGAAATATGCGCACTATCTGTCCGTCATGTCCAAGTTTCACCGCTATTCCATCAACAACGCCATGCTGATCTATATGCAGCGCCCGGATGCCACTCTGGTAGCTGGGTACAACAAGTGGAAAAACCAGTTTGGCCGCCATGTGAAAAAGGGAGAGCATGGCATTACCATCATCGCTCCCACGCTGTATAAAAAGAAGATCGAGGAAATGAAGCGGGACCCGGATACTCAGGCTCCCATTCTGGACGCGAACGGACAAGCCATTATGGAAGAACAGGAGGTCGAAATCCCCATGTTCCGTCCCGTCAAGGTGTTCGATGTGTCTCAGACAGACGGCAAACCTCTGCCGGAGCTGGTTTCCAGCCTGTCCGGGACGGTGCCGAACTATGAGGCATTTCTGGAGGCGTTGCGCCGCACTGCCCCGGTCCCCATCGAGTTTGAGCCGATGGCCGAGAACCTGGACGGCTATTTTTCCTCTGACCAGCAGCGGATCGCCATTCGGGAAGGCATGAGCGAGGTACAGACTATCTCTGCCGCTGTCCATGAGGTGGCACACAGCAAGCTCCACGATTCCAAAAAGTATGAGGCGGAGCCGACCTGGAAGATCGTCATGGTCAGCGAGGGCGGCACCAAAAAGGATTATCGTTTGGATTTTGCAACTGAAGCAGAGGCGGAACAGGCCGCTGCCGAGGATGGATGGCGCTATGTGGACGAGAATCAGTTTGAGTGGCGGCTGGAAGTGGAGGAAGATCAGACGGCAGTAAAACAGGCCGCCAAAAATCGCAACACCGAAGAAGTGGAAGCAGAAAGCATCTCCTATGCAGTCTGCCAGTATTTTGGCATCCAGACCGGCGAAAACAGCTTTGGCTATATCGCGTCCTGGTCCGAGGGCAAGGAACTGAAAGAACTGCGGGCCAGCCTGGAAACCATCAACAAGACCTCCTGTGAGCTGATCTCGGGGATTGAGCGCAACTACAGGGCAATCTGCAAGGAGCGCGGCATTGATCTGACCGCTCTCCCGGAAGTAGAACAGGCACCCAGGCAAGCTGCGGAAAAAAAGCTCTCCGCCAAATCCAGCGCAGAGCGCGGGGAGGCCCTGCTGGCGCTGGATGACACCGCCTATCTCCATGTTCAGCCCTGCGATGATGGATGGGACTACACGCTTTACGATGCGGCAACCATGCAGCAGATGGATGGCGGCCAGTTGGATGATCCGAATATGGGGCGAGCGGAAGCGGTCGCCTATATCTGTGACGATCTCGGCATGGGCCGCAAGTCCATCAAGTATGCGTCGCTGTCCATGATCGAGGCATTGCAGGAGGTGGCAGACCACCAGACCGCAGAAGCCGCAGCGGCCCAGTTCCCCGGTGCCAGGGAACAAGCCTTGGACGAGTATCCCATGCCAGACCCGGCACTGTCCGAGGTAGAACTGGCGAAGTGCAGCTGCCTGGACAGCGATCTTCTGCTCCTCTCCAAAGAGCGGGCCTATGAGCTGATGGAGCGCGACCTGACCGTTTATATCATCCAGGAAGGAGAAAAGCCGGAAATGGCTTTTGACACCGCCGACCTGGACGCCCATGACGGCATCTTTGCACTGTCCCGCGACGAATGGGAGCGGACTTCGGAATTCCATGGAAAAGTCCAGGACCGGATGAACCATCAGGAAGAACGGGAGCGGGCCTTCCTCGACTATGGGGGCGACTGCTTTGCCATTTATCAGGTAAAGCATACCGATGATCTGCGGGACATCCGCTATGAGAGCCTGGAACGGCTCAAAGCCAGCGGGCAGGAGGTGCAGCACAGCAACTATGACCTGGTGTACACGGCTCCGCTGAACGGCTCCGGCGGCACCCCGGAACGGCTGTACCAGCAATTCAATCTGCAAAAACCGACGGACTTTCACAGCCCGTCCATGAGTGTCAGCGACATCGTTGCAATCAGGCAGGGCGGTAGGTTATCCTGTTATTACTGCGACAGCTTTGGTTTTGAGCAGATCCCCGGATTCCTTCCGGGCAACCCGCTGAAAAATGCGGAGATGTCGGTGGAAGATGATTACGGCATGATCGACGGCATCATCAACAACGGCCCTAAAGAACCGCAGGAACAAGAGAAGAAGAAATCCGTCGTGGAGCAGCTGAAAGCCCAGCCCCGAGCGGACCGCAAAAAGACAGCGCCCAAAAAGAGCGCAGAAAGGGAGATTTGAGATGAAAGACTTCACGTTTGAGGAAACCAACCTGCTTTGCATCTACAACCAGGACAACAGAGAGCGATTAATCCAGGTCCTGACCGAGATGCGCGGCTATCTTTCGCCGGAAGAAACAGAGCTGCGGGAACTGACGGATCACACCCTCGAAAAGCTCCGGGCTATGAGCGATGAGGAGTTTGCCGAGCTGGAGCTGTGCCCGGATTTTGACGAGTAAACCGATCACATGAGGCTCTGGTGGGGCGATCTGACTGGACGCCCCGTTTTTCTATTGCAATGGGAAAGGAGGACCCATCATGCCCACAAAAGCCGAGCTGTACTCACAGCTTGCGTCCGATACCGCCCGCCGTCTGACAGGAAACTGGGAACGGTGGGCGGATTTTTTGTCTCTGGCCGGAAGGCTGTACAAGTACCCCTATTCCGACCAGCTGCTGATTTACGCCCAGCGCCCGGACGCCACCGCCTGCGCTGAGTATGACATCTGGAACAACCGGATGAACCGGTTTGTCCGGCGGGGTGCGAAGGGGATCGCCCTTTTGGATGACAGCGGCGGCACCCCGTATCTGCGGTATGTCTTTGATGTATCGGACACCGGCACCCGCCGAAACTCCCTGGACCCGGACCTCTGGCAGATGGATTACAGCTTCCGGGAACCGGTGGCTGCTATGCTGGCGAAAACCTATGGGGTCAGTGACCCCAATTTCGCCCAGCAGCTTGCAAACCTCTCCGGCAAACTGGTGGAGGACTACTGGGACAACAATGCCCAAGACATCCGTGACATCGTTGACGGTTCCCTCCTGGAAGGGTATGATGATCTTAACCTGGAGCTGGAATTTAAATCAGCAGGTGCCATCAGCATCACCTGGATGCTTCTGTCCCGGTGCGGCATCGACCCGGAAGGATGGTTTGACCGGGATGATTTCCAGGCAGTTTATTCCTTCAGCACCCCGGCAGCCGCGAACGTCCTGGGCACAGCAGTCACGGAAAGCTGCAGTCAGGTGCTGCGGCAGATCGAGAGAACCATCAAGACCACCACCCGGCGCAGAAATGCAGAAAGGAGCCAAGAATATGAGCAGCTTAACTTATTCTCAGAACGGGGATTATCTGATTCCGAACCTAGTCCTCGACCCGGCCCCGGCCAAACCCCTGGGCAAGTATGGACGGATGCGGAAAGCGTATCTGAAGGAACGCCGGCCCCTGATTTACAATCAGATGCTGCTGTCCGGGAGCCTGTTCCCGCACCTGCAGGAGGTGGACGAGACAGCGCACCAGCGGCTGGAGCAGATGATGCCCCAGCTGGCGAAGGAAGCGGGAGCAACGGAGGAACTGAAAACCCGGAACCCGATGCAGTGGGTGGGCCTGATGAACACCTGCAAGGCACAGGCCGAGGAAATCCTGATGGCGGAGCTCATCAACAGCTGAGCTTCTTCCCCACCGAAGCGGAACAAATCGAACAGATCGACCGCAGAGCGGAGGCACAAAAAGCCTCCGCTTTTTCTTTTTCCAGTGAGGACATTGCCCTGGCCATGGCCAGCGGCAGCGGGTTTGTCCACGGCAAAGAACGGATCGCCGCCTTCTTCCAGGAGGACCATACCCCCAAAGAACGGGCCGAGTTTCTCAAAAAGGAATACGGCATCGGGGGACGGAGCTGGACCTTCCTGGATGGCAGTCATGGCTTCCTCGATCACGATTCCCGCGGCATCAAGCTGCGTTCTTATCCCGAGGGACAGGAACAGCGGTTCAGCTGGTCTGATGCGGCAAAAAGGATCAGCCTTTTGGTTGCTGCGGGCAAGTATCTGGACAAGCCGAAACAGGAAGAAACCATTTGGGAGTACAACAGCGTCAAGGAACGCCACCCGGATGATCTGGTCCTTTACCAGATGGGGGACTTCTTCGAGCTGTACGGCGAAGATGCCCGAATAGCAGCTCCCGAGCTGGATCTGGCTCTGCACAGTCGTTCCATTCCGGGCGGGGGCCGGGTGGAAATGTGCGGTTTCCCGGCAAACCAGTTGGAACAGATTGTGGAACAGCTGCGGGACAAGCACGATCTCACCATTTCTGCTGTGCAGAATGGAAGCGCCCAGCGCCGGGAATATTCCATGCTCTCCATTGACCACGAAGCGGAGCAGGCCATTGACGCCCACGAGGCAGAGTTTGGCGCAGATGGCTTCCGGGCGTTCCGGGATGAAGATGCAATCCAGGAAGCAGAAAGACAGCACGGCTTGCGGGAAACGCTGGCCGACCGCGGCATCGTAAACGGCCAGGTGGTGGACCTTGAAAAGCTGGACCGTGATCCTTTTATCCAGCAGGTGGTGGCAGATGCCGAACAGGCAGCCGCAGAACCCGCCGTTGATGTGCCGGAGGAGCCGAAACCGGAAGTCTTGTCCGATGCAGAATACGCCCGTCAAAATCTCATTCCGGGCGAAACCGCCTTTGACCTGGATGACCGGCGGTTCATCGTGGACCAGGTGGACCTGGATTCGGAGCGGGTCAGCCTGCGGGATGTGACCTTTGCCCAGGCCACCGGCTTCCCGATCTTCCGTTCAGAACCGATTTGGGTGATTCGTCAGTATCTGGAGAAGGAAGCCGCCCCGGCCAAACCTGAGAAGCCTCTGACAGCAGAAGATGTGACGGACATCCGGGTGGAAAGCAGCAGCTACTCGGCAATCTCCCGGGAGAAAGAGTATCAGCTGTCCTGCAAGATCAACGGCGTGCCGGACACCCTCCTTTATACCGTATCCCAGCATGATGACGGCGAAGGTTTTACCATCCAGGGCCAGAACGAGGACGTCTGGAAAAAGATGTCTCCGCCAGAGTTGGAAAAGCTGGAGGACGTGCTGGCCAGAGCGGTGGAGTTTGATTACTGGAGCAAATCCATCGAGCACGCAGCGGATGCAGACGCCCTTGAAGTGGTGGCTCTGGATTACCGTTGGGCGGAAACCCTGAATCTGAGTGATGAGCAGCGCAGCGCCCTTTGGGAGCAGATCGAAGCTCGGAAAGGACAACTCACCGAACAGCCCACCTTTACCACAGAACAAGTGGCGTCCTACCCGGCAGAGGAAACAAACCTGCCCTATGATGTAGTAGTCGAAAAAATCCACATTGAGCCTCCCGGACAGGAAAAGCCCGCCCCTCCGGCCCAAAACTTCCGCATCTCTGACGATCACCTGGGGGAGGGCGGCCCCAAGCAGAAGTTTGCCCGCAATGTGGAGGCCATCCGCACCCTGCAAACCCTGGAGAACGAAAACCGAAACGCCACCCCGGAAGAACAGGAAACCCTGTCCCGATACGTCGGGTGGGGCGGCCTGGCAGATGCTTTTGACCCCGACAAAGACAGCTGGGCCAAGGAGTACACCCAGCTGAAGGAACTGCTCTCTCCCGAGGAATACGCCGCTGCCCGTGCCAGCACCTTGAATGCCCACTACACCAGCCCCACCGTCATTCATGCCATCTATGATGCAGTGGAGAAGATGGGCTTCCAGACCGGCAACATCCTGGAACCCTCCTGCGGCGTGGGCAACTTTTTCGGAATGCTGCCGGAGTCTATGCAAGGCAGCCGCCTGTACGGCGTGGAGCTGGACAGCATCTCGGGGCGTATCGCCCAAAAACTCTACCCGGAAGCCAACATCACGGTGGCGGGCTTTGAGACCACCAAGCAGCAGGACTTCTACGATCTTGCCATCGGCAATGTGCCCTTCGGCAACTACAAGGTCAACGACAAAGCCTACAACAACCTCGGTTTCTCCATCCACAACTATTTCTTTGCCAAAGCTCTTGACCAGGTGAGGCCGGGCGGCGTGGTGGCCTTTGTCACCAGCCGGTACACGATGGATTCCAAGGATTCCACCGCCCGCAAGCATTTGGCCGAGCGGGCCGACCTGTTGGGGGCCATCCGGCTGCCCAACAATGCGTTCCGCGCCAATGCCGGCACCGATGTGGTGTCCGACATCATTTTCCTGCAAAAACGTGACCGGCCCATCGACCGGGAACCCGACTGGGTACAGCTGGGCCAGACCGAGAGCGGCATCTCTATCAACCAGTATTTTGTGGACCATCCTGAAATGGTCCTGGGAGAACTGACCACCGAGAGCACCCAGTATGGCCGGGAGGAAAGCACCGTGCTGCCCATTGCAGGTGCAGACCTGGGCAAACAGCTTAAGGAGGCCATTTCCCATCTGAAAGGCGAATACCGGGAGGCCGAGCATACCGCCCCGGATGTGGGAGAGGCTGAGACGGGCCGCGATTTCCTGCCCGCTGACCCCAACGTGAAGAACTTCTCCTACACGGTGGTAGATGGAGAGGTTTACTACCGCGAGAACTCGGTCATGACCCACTTGGAGCTGAATGACACGGCCAAGGGACGGGTCAAGGGCATGGTGGAACTGCGTCAAATCGTCCACGAGCTGATTGACCTGCAGATGGAGGACGGCCCGGATGACGCCATCCAGGCAAAACAGTCCGAACTCAATGTGGCTTATGATAAGTTTGCAGCAGAATACGGCCTGCTGAACGACCGCAAAAACGGGCGGCTCTTTGAGGACGATTCTTCCTATTACCTGCTCTGTTCTCTGGAAAACCTGGACGAGAACGGCAAGCTGAAAAGCAAGGCGGATATGTTCACGAAACGGACCATCCGGCCCGAACGGAACATCAGCCATGCTGCCACTCCCAGCGAGGCGCTGGCCATCTCCATCGGAGAGCGAGGACGGGTGGACCTGCCTTATATGTCCGAGCTGCTGGGCAAACCCGGAGAGTATGACAGCATCATCACCGACCTGCGGGGCGTAATTTTCAAAGACCCTTCGCAGGATGTGACCGACCCGGAAGCAGGCTGGCAGACCGCGGATGAATACCTGTCCGGCAACGTCCGTAATAAGCTGCGGATTGCCCAGCTGGCCGTCCAGACCAACCCAGAGTTCACCCCCAACGTGGAAGCTCTGACCAAGGCCCAGCCCCGTGATCTGGAAGCCTCTGAAATTGATGTGCGTTTGGGTGCCACCTGGCTGGACCCCAAGGTGATCCAGCAGTTTATGCTGGAGACCTTTCAAGTCCCATTCTATCTGCGGCGGGCCATCCAGGTGAACTTTTCACCCCTTACAGCCGAGTGGCAGATCGAGGGCAAGACCAAAACCGGCTTCAATGATGTGGTCGCTTACGAGACCTACGGCACCAACCGGGCCAACGGCTATAAAATCCTGGAGGACACCCTGAATCTGAAAGATGTGCGGGTGTATGACACCGTTGAGGATGTGAACGGCAAGCAGCAGCGGGTGCTGAACAAAAAGGAAACCACTCTGGCTCAGCAGAAGCAGCAGGCCATCAAGGATGCTTTTGCCAACTGGATTTGGAAGGACCCGCAGCGCCGTGAAACCCTGGTCAAGCAGTACAACGAGCTGTTCAACTCCACCCGTCCCCGGGAATACGACGGCAGCCATATCCATTTTGTGGGTATGAACCCGGAAATCAGCCTGCGGGAACACCAGAAAAACGCCATTGCCCATGTGCTCTACGGCGGAAACACTCTGCTGGCTCACGAGGTTGGTGCAGGCAAGACCTTTGAAATGGCAGCCTCCGCTATGGAGGCCAAGCGGCTGGGTCTTTGTCAGAAATCCCTCTTTGTGGTGCCCAACCACCTGACCCTCCAGTGGGCACAGGAGTTCCTGCACCTCTACCCCAGCGCCAAGCTGCTGGTGGCCAACAAGAAGGATTTTGAAACCGCCAACCGGAAGAAGTTCTGCGCTCGGATCGCCACAGGTGATTATGATGCGGTCATCATTGGTCACAGCCAGTTTGAGAAAATCCCTCTTTCTTTTGAACGGCAGGAGCGCATCATCCAGGAGCAGATCGACGAGATTCAGGCTGCCATCACAGAGATGAAGTACCGTGTAGGAGAACGGTTCACCATCAAGCAGATGGAAAAGACACGAAAGGGCCTGGAACAGAGGCTGGAAAAACTCAAGGCCACCGAGCGGAAGGACGACGTTGTGACCTTTGAGCAGCTGGGTGTAGACCGGCTGTTTGTGGACGAAAGTCACAGTTTCAAGAACCTCTTTTTGTACACCAAGATGAGGAATGTGGCGGGCCTTTCCACCTCGGAGGCGCAGAAGTCCAGCGATATGTTCGGCAAGTGCCGCTATATGGACGAGCTGACCGGCGGCCGGGGCGTGATCTTCGCCACCGGCACCCCCGTCTCGAACTCCATGACTGAGCTGTACACAGTGATGCGCTACCTGCAGTACGGCACGTTGCAGCAGAAGGGGCTGACCCATTTCGATTGCTGGGCGTCTACCTTTGGAGAAACCACAACGGCCATCGAGCTGGCCCCGGAAGGCACCGGCTACCGGGCACGCACCCGCTTCGCTAAGTTTTTTAACCTTCCCGAGCTGATGAATATGTTCAAAGAGGTGGCCGATATCAAAACCTCGGATCAACTCCATCTGCCAGTGCCGGAGGCTAAGTTTGAAACGGTGGTTGTGAAGCCCTCGGATATCCAGAAGGACATGGTGGCCGAGCTTTCCAAGCGAGCTGCTGCCGTTCACGTTGGCAACGTGGACCCGTCCGAGGATAACATGCTGAAAATAACCTCGGATGGCCGGAAGATCGGCCTGGACCAGCGGCTTATGAACCCGCTGCTGCCGGATGACCCGGACAGCAAGCTGAATGCCTGCGTCCGCAATGTCCTGAAGATCTGGGAAGAAGGAAAGGAGCAGAAGCTGACTCAGCTCTTGTTCTGCGATCTGTCCACCCCCAAAGGGGATGGGCAGTTCAACGTCTATGATGATATCAAAAAGAAGCTGCTGGCAGCAGGGGTGCCTGAGAGCGAAGTGGCCTTCATCCACACCGCCGATACCGAGGCAAAAAAGAAGGAACTGTTCTCCAAGGTACGGGCAGGCCAGGTCCGAGTTCTGCTGGGCAGCACCCAGAAGATGGGAGCTGGCACCAACGTACAAGACCGGCTGGTGGCGGTCCACCACCTGGATGTGGGCTGGAAGCCCTCGGATATGACCCAGCGCAATGGCCGTATTATCCGCCAGGGCAACCGGAACAAAGAAGTGCAGGTCTACAACTACGTCACGGAAGGGACCTTCGATGCCTACTTGTTCCAAACCCTTGAGAATAAGCAGCGGTTCATCTCCCAAATCATGACCTCGAAATCTCCCGTCCGCTCCTGTGACGATGTAGACGAACAGGCTCTCAGCTATGCCGAGATCAAGGCGCTGTGCGCTGGAAATCCGCTTATCAAGGAGAAGATGGACCTGGATATCGAGGTGGCCCGGCTCAAGGTTCTCAAAGCGGACCACCAGAGCCAGCAGTACCGACTGGAAGATAAGCTGCTCAAGACCTTCCCGGCCTCCATCCAGCACCAAAAAGAGGTTATTGCCTGCATGAAGCAGGACGCAGAAACCGCAGAAGCACATCCCCAGGTGAAGGACGGCTTCTGTGGCATGGTCATCCGAGGAGTGCACTATGAGGATAAACTCACAGCCGGTGAGCGGCTGCTGGCCGCCTGCCAGGAGCTGCCCTCGGCCGGGGCGGTGGAGATCGGCAGTTACCGCGGCTTCCCGATGGAGCTTTCCTTCAGCACCCTTCACAATCAGTTCGAGCTTGCCTTCAAGGGCCAGTCCACCAACCATGTGTTCCTGGGCACCGATGCCCGGGGCAACATCACCCGGCTGGACAATGCCCTGGACAACTTCCCGGAACGGATTGAAAAGGCCGAGAACCGCCTTGGCTCCCTGATTCAGCAGCGGGATGCCGCTCAGGCCGAGCTGGGCAAACCCTTCCCGCAGGAGGATGAACTGGCCGCGAAATCTGCCCGCCTGGCAGAGCTGGACGCCCGCCTGAACATGGAGGACAGCCCCAGCCAGGAAGCGCCCGGAGAAGAAAAAGTGGAGGCAAAAGAGGAAGGCCGCAAGCCGTCCGTGCTGGCTGAGCTGAAAGCTGCGGTGCCTGACCGGACACCCCGGCCTAAGACCCACGAAAAGGAGGCTGATGCCCGATGACCAACGAAGAACTGAACACGGCCCTCTACAAGAAGATGTTTGCAGAGCAGGAGAAGTTCAAAGGCTGGCTGTTGACTCAGCCGCCTGAGAAAATCCTGGAACACAGTTATGAGTATACGGTGCGGGAGGACTTTCTGCTGTCTTTGGAGTACAACGATCTGACCAACAGCCAGGCCGCAGCCCTGCTGGCCTCTCCCACACCGCTGGATGACCTTTTTCACCAGTATGAGAAGATGGAGTCCAGCCACATGGAGGAGGTCTGGGCCTGCTTCGAGAGCCGGGCAGAGCAGGTCAAAACCATGCAGGCGGAGGCAAAAGTGGCCGTCTATCAGCATAACGCCGATTATGCACGGGAACATGGAGAGCTGGAGCAATACCGGGCGTCCAATCGGGTCAATATCCAGTGCAAGGAAGCCATTGAAACGGCGGTGCGGGAACATTTCGATGGACTGTATCTCAGCCATGACGCTGCCAAAGGTGTAATTGAAACCTATGGTATGGACCGGGTTGCGATGGTCCTTGCCAATACGATCCAGCTCCAGGACTGGGACGGTCGCTACTCCCGCAGCAACAAGGACTGGGCCAGGACGATCCCCAACCACAACTCTGATACGGTTCGCCTCGGATATGCGCTGGAATGCCACCCGGCTGTTTTGAACGGCTTTATTGATCTGGTACGGGAGGAACAGCAGCGCCAGCCCCGGGCTTCTGTGCGGGAACATTTGAAGCAGGGACCTAAGCAGACAGTACCCAAAGCCTCGACTCATAAGAAGCGGGAGCCGGAAAGATGATGGAAAAATCCGAGGTCATCATTCTGAGAGTGTCCCCGGAAGAACTGGATCGAATTCGGAAGAAGATGCTGGATATGGGCGTTCTCAACCAGAGCGCCTATCTGCGCAAGATGGCCCTGGACGGTTACTGTGTGCGGCTTGATTTAAAGGAGGTCAAAGAATTGAATCGTCTGCTGCGAATTTGCAGCAACAACCTAAACCAATATGCAAAACGGGCCAATGAAACCGGCTCCATCTACAAGGCAGACATTGAGGACTTGCAGCGGCGGATGGATATGATCTGGCAGCAACAGAAGGAGCTTTTGACCGAGCTGGCCGGCATTGAATAACAAACACGGTATGGCAGATGATGCTATACCGTGTTACATAAAGACGAGATCCTTGTTTCAGGCAAAGATATTCGTTAAAATGAAGGTGGGAAGGAGGCAAGTTCTATGAAGATGATTTTGAAATTTTTCGTTTGGCCGATGGCTTTACTGCTGGGGATGCTGTGCTTTCTGGGCACCATTGCTTATAAGGCTGCCGCTTATGTGATTTCTCCACTGTTGCTGTTGGGTCTGGGATGCTGTATTTACTGTGCAGTACAGGCCCGCTGGACAGAACTTGCCATCTTTGCAGTTACAGTGCTGGGGCTTTTCGTGATCCTGTTCTTAATGATTTGGCTGGTGACCAATGCAGAAGATTTGCACAAGTGGATGCGCGATTTTTTAGCTTCCTAATCGCGAACCCGGGGTTCTGGCATAGATCGCCAGTGTCTCGGGATGGATGAGAAGCACAGGTTTATTGTGGTCCAAAGCATAATGAACTGTGTATCCTGTGCCACTGGGTTCCTCGTTTTTGTAATCGTATACGCCGAGCAGAACATCTGTATGATCCACCAGGAACCGGTTCCTAGCGTGATAGCATCCAGAAAAATACCTGGGGCTTAGAACAAGCACTTCATAGCTCTGCTTTAAGAGACTGGAATAACGATCCCGATCATCAGCTTTCCAGCGTCGTTCCTGACCTTCAAAAGGGATGATGCAATGGAGCTGTAGGTCGGGATTTTGCCGTTTCAGGGAAAGAACGGCTTCTCCGGCCCAAAGATCAACTCCAAGGGCGCAGCCAGTGTAAAAATCAGTGATTCCACGGTGATAGAGCCGCAGAATTTGCTTTTCCAGCACAGATTTTAACTGAACACAGCCAGGGGCCAACTCGTCGTACTGAAAGCTGAAATGAGCCGGACGGTGCCCGGTAAAGGCACAGGAACGCAGTGCTGCCATAAGTTTTCCTCCCATATTCACTTTTTGCCATGTGTAAGAAGTCTAACAAGACTTTCTACATCTTATAAAGCTATTGTAAGTTGGATACACTTGATTTGTCAACAATACGACCGGTATCCAAAACAATGAGCTGAGGTGAGAACGTGGAGGAGTACGGAACCATCCGCATTAAGCTGGACGAACTGATTCAGAAAGCAGGCATCAGTAAAAATAAACTGAGTCATAAAGCAGAAATGCAGCGTTCACAGATCAACAACTATTGCAACAACGAGATCACGAGACTGGACATCGACGTGCTGGCAAGAATCTGCACCGTCCTGCACTGTGAGATCGGCGACCTGCTGGAGTTCATTCCGCCAGAGGAAAAGAAATAAAAAACACAAGGGAGTCTGACCAGATGGTTAGGCTCCCTTTCTATATAGAATCGAGGTGAATGGTATGGCCGCCACGCGATTGATCGCCCTGCACATCAACAAGGGCAAGAGCGTTGCCCAGTGCCTCCGGGACCGAACTGATTACGCCCAAAACCCGGAAAAGACCGAAAAAGGGGAGCTTGTCACCGCTTATGAGTGCGACCCCATGACGGCGGATCAGGAGTTCCTGCTGGCAAAACGCCAGTATGAGCACATCACCGGACGGCGGCACAAGCGGGACGTGATCGCCTACCAAATCCGGCAGTCCTTCAAGCCCGGAGAAGTGACGCCGGAAGAAGCAAACGCCATTGGCCAGGAGCTGGCCAAGAGGTTTACTAAGGGCAACCATGCCTTCATTGTAGCTACCCATACGGATCGGGCGCATATCCACAATCACATCGTATTCAACTCGACTTCCCTGGATTGTACCCGGAAGTTCCGGGACTTTCATCTGTCCTGGATGGTTTTGTCAAAGCTCAGTGACATGATCTGCCTGGAACACAAGTTGTCCGTCATCACACCGAAGCCCTATCGGGAACGCACAAAGTACAAGTACCCAGAACGCCCATCCATCCGTGACCAGATCCGCGATGACATTGATGCTGCTATGCGGCAGAAACCACAGAGCTTTCAGGAGTTGGTGGGCCTCCTTGAGCAGGCAGGATACGAGTACCAGGAAGGCAAGCATCCGGCGATTCGTGGTAAAAATCAAAAGAAGTTTATTCGGTTCAAGTCCCTGGGAGAAGGATATACCCATGAAGATTTGAGGCGCGTTTTTACCGGCGAACGAGAGCATCAGCCCCGTAAGCCCGGCAGACGAACAGAACAGCCCGTTCAGAAGATGAACCTGCTGATTGACATTCAGCAAAAGATGGAGGCGGGGAAGGGGACAGGCTATGTCCGCTGGGCGAAAGTGTTCAACCTGAAGCAGATGTCCAAAGCGCTGCTCTTTCTTCAGGAGAACGGCATTGAGAGCTTGGACCAGCTGAATGGCCGCACCACGGCCATTGTACAGCAAACAGAAGGATTGAAAGATTCAATCCGAGCCGATGAAGCTCGCCTTGCCGAGATTGCGGTGTTGCGAGGACACATTCTGAACTATGTCAAAACACGGGAGATCTATCAGGGTTATAAAGCCAGCGGATTCAGCAAGGTATATTTTGAATCTCACCGGCAGGACCTGACCCTCCACAAAGCGGCCAAGGAGGCTTTCAATGAACGAAACCTGAAGAAGCTGCCCTGCATCCGGGACCTGAACGCCGAGTATGCACAGCTTCTGGAGCGAAAGAAAAAGAACTACGCCGAGTACCGTCAGCAGAAAGCACAAATGCAGGACTGGCTGATGGCTCAGAAGATTGTATCGGTCATGCTGGATGACAAAGAACAGGAGCAAACCGAAATCCACCGACAGGAAGAAAGAAAGGCACCGGAACACAGTTAATGATTTGGCAGGCACAGCAGTTCGCATTAATGCGGCTGCTGTGCCTGCTTTTTTGTTGTTGGGGAAATATTATGGTCCAGTTGTAGTGTGGAAGTTGCTTTGATATAATAAATAAAATATGATATGTTGATTCGTCTGAATGAGATGGGATACAGTTGTGATTCTTTCTATTTAACGTGGACACGGTGTGCCGAGTGATGGAGGAAGTAAAAGTGGAACTGATCAACAACACGACAAAGACATTGCGGGATGATTTGTCGTCGGAAATAAAAAAGGGCAGCAAACTTTCGATTGCCGCCGCCTGCTTTTCGATCTATGCCTTTCAAGAGTTGAAGAAACAGCTGAAGGACATTGAAGAACTGCGATTTATCTTTACATCACCAGCATTTATTCGAGAAAAGCCGCAGAAAGAAAAGCGTGAGTTTTATATTCCGCGTCTCAATCGTGAGCGAAGCCTGTATGGCACCGAATTTGAGGTGAAACTTCGGAATGAGCTGAATCAAAAGGCAATCGCCAAAGAATGTGCAGAGTGGATTCGGAAAAAGGTTACTTTCAAATCCAATATCACGGACGAGAGCATGATGGGTTTTATCAACGTGGATGATAAAAACTATATGCCTGTCAATGGTTTTACAACAGTGGATTTGGGATGTGAGCGGGGAAACTATGCCTACAACATGGTTCAAAAAACAGAGGTTCCGTTTTCACTTGCTTACTTACAGCTCTTTGAACAGTTGTGGTCAGACAGCAATCGGATGCAAGATGTAACCGATGAGGTAATAGAGAACATCACTACGGCCTATCAGGAAAACTCGCCTGAGTTCATCTATGTGGTGACTCTGTACAATATCTTTAATGAGTTTTTGGAGGATATTTCAGAGGACAATCTGCCCAACGAGGCGACAGGATTTAAGGAAAGCAAGATCTGGTCTCTGCTCTACAATTTCCAGCGGGACGCCGCGATTGGAATCATCAACAAGCTGGAAAAGTACAATGGCTGTATTCTGGCCGATTCGGTGGGCCTTGGCAAGACCTTTACCGCTCTGGCGGTCATCAAGTATTACGAAAACCGGAACAAGTCTGTTCTCGTTTTGTGCCCCAAAAAGCTGGCAGGCAACTGGAACACCTACCGAAACAACTATAAGAACAACCCCGTATTGGAAGATCGGCTGCGGTATGATGTTCTTTTCCATACGGATTTGAGCCGTACAAGTGGCCAATCCAACGGAAACGACCTGGACCGGCTGGTTTGGAGCAACTATGACCTGGTGGTGATCGACGAATCCCATAATTTCCGTAATGGCGGCAATTTCTCCGGGGGAGAAAACGAGAAAGAAAACCGCTATGTGAAGCTGATGAACAAGGTGATCCGTCAGGGCGTAAAGACAAAAGTGCTGATGCTTTCTGCGACCCCGGTCAACAACCGTTTTGCAGATTTACGGAATCAGCTTGCGCTTGCCTATGAAGGAAATGCAGACCTGATTGATGACAAGCTGAATACATCCCACCCCATTGACGAGATTTTCCGAAACGCCCAGCGGGCCTTTAACTCCTGGAGCAAGCTCTCTGCACCGCAGCGGACGACCGAAGCTCTTTTGAAGATGTTGGATTTTGACTTCTTTGAGCTGCTGGATTCAGTCACCATTGCCCGTTCCCGCAAGCACATTCAAAAATACTATGATACTTCGGATATTGGCTCTTTCCCGATGCGGCTCAGGCCGATTTCCAAAAGCCCTCGGCTCACAGATTTGAAAGACAGCATCAACTATAACGAGATTTTTCAGCAGCTGATGCACCTGGAACTGTTCATCTATATGCCGTCTCACTTTATCCTGGACAGCAAACTCAGCAAGTATGCAGAGATTTATCAGGATAATAAGGTGAATGTGGGCTTTACCCAGGCAAGCCGCGAACAGGGCATCCGCCGACTGATGGCCATTAACCTGATGAAACGAATGGAAAGCTCGGCCTACTCCTTCAACCTGACTGTTAAACGGATTATCCATCTTATCGACGAAACACTCGAAGTTATTGACAGTTATGATAAATCCAAATCTGTCAAGGTAAGTGCGATAGAGTTGGAAGGCCTGGAGGCTTACGACTCGGACGATCAGAACAGTGAGGATTTCCTGACCATAGGCAAAAAGGTCAAAATTGAGATTGCCGACATGGATTATGTGTCCTGGCGGCGCAGTCTGGTAAGGGATCGGGAGACTCTGGAGCTTTTGACTCTGATGGTAGAAGACATTACCCCTGAGCACGATTGCAAGCTGCAGGAACTGCTGGTGCTCATTCGGGACAAGATGGAGCACCCTATCAATCCCGGAAACAAGAAGATTCTGATTTTTACCGCCTTTGCCGATACAGCGGACTATCTGTACCAGCATGTGAGCGCCTATGTAAAGAAAAATTTTGGCCTCAACACGGCCATGATTTCAGGGTCAGTGGATGGCCGGACAACCGTGCCTCGGCTGCACAGCGATATGAATACGGTGCTGACCTGCTTTTCGCCGCGTTCCAAAGATAAAGAACTCTTAATGCCGGGAGACAATACCGAAATTGATGTGTTGATTGCAACCGACTGCATCTCGGAAGGTCAGAACCTGCAGGACTGTGACTATCTCATCAACTACGACATTCACTGGAACCCGGTTCGTATTGTCCAGCGATTTGGTCGAATCGACCGAATCGGCAGTAAGAACAAGGTGATTCAGCTGGTAAACTTCTGGCCGGACGTCACTCTGGACGAGTACATCGACCTGAAGGCCAAGGTGGAGACCCGCATGAAGATTGTTGACATGACGGCGACAGGAGACGATAATCTTTTAAGTGAGGATGAAAAAACCGACCTTGAGTACCGCAAGGCACAGCTCAAGCGCCTGAAAGAGGAAGTCGTGGACATGGAGGATATGACCACCGGCATTTCCATCATGGACCTGGGCCTGAATGAGTTCCATATGGACCTGTTGGCTTATATGAAACAGTATCCCGACCTCGACAAGGTGCCCTGCGGCCTCCATTCGGTAGCAAAATCTGCTCCGGGTGCCCCGGCTGGTGTGATTTATGTGCTGAAAAATCGCTCCAATAGCGTCAATATCAATAGTCAGAACCGGCTGCATCCCTTCTATATGGTTTACATCAGCAGCGATGGAGAGGTGATCTGTGACCACCTTTCACCCAAAGAAATGCTGGATACCATGCGGTTCCTGTGTAAGGGGAAAACCGAACCTCTGCCAGAAGTGTATCGTGCCTTCAACCGGGAAACCCGGGATGGAAAGGATATGTCCCAGCTCTCTTCCCTGCTGGGAGATGCGATCGCTTCCATCATCGAGGTGAAGGAAGAAAGTGACATCGACAGCTTCCTGGGCGGCGAACAGATCAGCTTCTTATCCAATGAGATCAAGGGGCTGGATGATTTTGAGCTGATTTGCTTCCTGGTGGTACGGGATGAAACTCCGCTGCATTCTGTAAAAGACGAAATGCGGCTGGTGATTGCCGGAGGCAGGAATTTCAGGGATTATGACTGCCTGGCCAGCGCAGTAGATGGATTTATCCGAGAACTCCACACGGACAAACAAATCATTGTTGTGAGCGGCACAGCCGATGGCGCAGACCGTCTTGGTGAAGAATACGCCCGAAACCATGGAATGAGGGTGGAAGAATTTCCGGCGCATTGGGAGCTTTTTGGCAGGTCAGCTGGGCCAAAACGAAACATGGAAATGGCTCAATTCGCAGATGCCGTGATTGTATTCTGGGATGGCAAGTCCGCAGGCACCAGAAACATGATCGAATGTGCAAAGGCGGAAGGGCTTCCCTGCAAAGTGGTAAAATACGAAGATTAAACGGTAGAGGTGAACAGGATGCTGGGGCTGCCCAAGGCAACAGAACTGAATAAGAAACTGCCAAAGACCGCTGTATACGCCAAGTTTCAGATGGATACAGCGGAAAAGGCAAAGATTGATGCAGATATCTCCCGAATAACCATCGTCAATGAGGTATCTGCAACCAAAGTGAACATAGCACCTGGAGAGAAGGTTCAGGCGTTCTTTGTCCTGCAGGTGATGCTAAAGCGCCGGGAGTTCAATGAGCGGACGCTAATTGTCCTGTCCAAACTCATTCCTCAGAATATGGTGCTCCTGCTGGAGTATGACGGTCTGGCAAAACTGGCGGTGTACCACACCAAGCTGCTTCAAACCCCTTGGAAGGACCCGGACAGTCTTTCCCTTGCCGTCGAAGGTCTGACCATGGATGCCGTATGGGAGAATGTCATTGTCCAGATCGGCGGGATTCAGGTCCAGGAGGGGAATACGCTGGATCAGCAGATTGCCCAGGACGAACAAAAGGCTAAGCTGGAAAAAGAGATTGCACGTCTCCAAAAGCAGCTGTGGGCCGAGAAGCAGCCGAAGAAGAAGTTTGAGCTGAATTTCAAAATAAAAGAACTACAAAAACAACTGGAGAGGTTCTAAAGTGACGAAGAAAGAATTTATTGAATCTTACATTTCAAGATTAGAAACATGCTTGGAAAAATTCGGAGAAGGTGAGTTTTCATCAGGTGATTTATTTGATGAAATTCGTTTGATTAGAGGCATTTTTGTTGGTGAAGTGCCTGAGATTGATGATGCGCTTTTGTGGCGAGTAGCAGATCAAGATGCAGAAACGCTTATTGGAATTTTAAAACTGCACATAATTGATGAAGGAGCTAATGAAATGGAAAAATCAAATGCTACAGAGAGTGAACTTGAGAAAAGTTTTCGAGAATTAAAATTAGAATATCAAGGTGTCAAAAAAACAATAGAAGATTATACGCATGACGGAAATATCACCAATTATTTAACTCAATTGGGCGAAGGAATCAACTCAGGTGATATGGTTAAAATCAAATACTGCTTGAACGCTATATTAAAATGGTATCAAAAAAATATCTCTAGAATACATTCAAATTATCTTGTAGTTAACACTGAAAGCCATGACGAAAATATAGCAAAATTAAAGCACTTCAAAAAAGCGTTTGAAAGCACAACAGAAGATTTCTTGTTGAAGCCAAACAGACAGCCAAATAAAAATGAACCTATTATTTTCCTTAGTCATAAATCAGACGATAAAAAATATGCAGATGCACTTGAAAAGTTCATAACAGGTTTGGGCGTAAAAAACAATCAATTAATTTACACTTCACATCCACTCCATAAAATTCCGCTTGATGCCAACATATATGATTATTTAAGAAAACGCATCAACGGAAACACCTTTATGATTTTTTTGTGGTCTGATAAGTATTTGGAAAGCCCGGCTTGTATGAATGAAATGGGAGCTGCGTGGGTTATTCAAGGTGACTATACAAATATTTATGTTCCTACATTTTCGTTTGGTAATCCCAAATACAGAGAATGTGCTGTTGATACCAGCAAAATGGGTGCAGTACTGAATGGAGACGCGCACTGTAAGGCAAACATGATTGAATTAAAAAATAAGATACAACGCATTTTCAAATTGGAAAACGATGAACAAAAATCACAATATTTGTTGGATGCTTTCATCAAGGAAATTCAGGAGATAAATTAAATGGACAAACTGAAAATGCACACGCCGAATAAGGCGGATGAAAATTTCTACAAGCTGGCGGCCCTGTTCCCCAATGCCGTGACCGAGACCATCAACGAAAACGGCGAGGTGGTTCGCGCCATTGATAAGGATGTGCTGATGCAGGAGATTAGCACCACGGTAGTGGAGGGCAAGGACGAGCGCTACCAGTTCACCTGGCCGGACAAGAAAAAGTCTGTCCTTCTGGCCAATGCGCCCATCTCCAAGACCCTGCGCCCCTGCCGTGAGGAAAGTATGGGCAAGGACGGTACTCCCGGCGGCTTTGACTCCGAAAACCTTTATATTGAGGGCGATAATCTGGAGGTGCTGAAGCTGCTTCAGGAAACCTACCTGGGTAAGGTCAAGATGATCTACATCGACCCGCCCTATAACACCGGCAATGACTTTGTGTATGAGGATGATTTCGCACAGAGCACCGATGAATATCTGGCCAACAGCGGCCAGTTTGACGAGGAAGGCAACCGCCTTGTCACAAACACCGAAAGCAATGGCCGTTTCCACACCGACTGGCTCAATATGATCTATCCGCGGTTGAAGCTGGCAAAAGATTTGCTAAAAGAAAATGGAATACTCGCCATAAGCATCGATGACAGTGAAATGAATAATATGAAGAAATGTTGCGATGAAGTTTTTGGCGAGAATAACTTAATTAATGTTTTTATTTGGAATTGTTCTACTGGAGGAGGAATAAGACCAAAATTTGCAAGTAAAACGCATGAGTATATACTTGTTTATGGAAAAAACAAACAAGTGATAGAAATGATATATGCACCACTGTCTGCTGAAGCAATTAAAATGTATACACAAAGAGATGAAAAGGGACTCTATAGAAACAAGGACTTTGTATTTAAAAACAAATCACAGAATCCAAATCAAAAATATGGAATAGAGTGCCCGGATGGACAAGTGGTATATCCAAAAGAAGGATGCATATATAGATTTATATACTCCAAATTTCAAGAGGCACTGAAACAAAATGCTGTTACATTTAAAAAAACAAATACTGGTCCTCTCGTTGATGCAAATGGAGAACAAGCACACTGGAATATTTATATAAAAAAATATTTGGGTGATGCTATGGGGGCTCCATCTACTCTAATACCTAAAGAGATGATAAGTATTTACAATGCTGGCACTCAATGTGTACAAGATTTATTTGATGGCGTCCGAGTTTTTGAGAATCCTAAACCCGTTGATTTGGTGACATATTTTATTAATATGCTTTCAAGTCCTAGTGAAACTGTTCTGGATTTCTTTTCTGGTTCTGCTACCACTGCCCATGCCGTCATGCAGCTGAATGCCGAAGACGGCGGCAAGCGCAAATTCATCATGGTACAGCTGCCGGAGAAAACAGATGAAAAGAGCGAGGCATACAAGGCCGGCTACAAAAACATCTGCGAAATTGGCAAAGAGCGTATCCGCCGTGCAGGGGCAAAAATCAAGGAAGAGAACCCTATGGGCACAGTGGATTTGGATGTAGGTTTCCGTGTGCTCAAGTGCGATACATCCAACATGAAGGATGTTTATTACACACCCGACGAATATGACGCCTCCATGTATGATCTGCTAGAAGACAACATCAAGGATGACCGCACCCCGGAGGATCTGCTGTTCCAGGTGATGCTGGACCTGGGTGTGCTGCTCTCCAGCAAGATCGAGGAGACGGTGATTGCAGGCAAAAAGGTTTTCAAGGTAGAGGATAACTTCCTTGTGGCCTGCTTTGACCGTGACGTGACAAACGAGGTCATCGAGGCCATCGCCAAGGAGAAGCCGATCTATTTTGTCATGCGTGACAGCTCTCTTTCCAATGATAGCGTCGCAACCAACTTTGATCAGATTTTTGCAACCTACAGCCCTGAGACAATAAGGAAGGTGCTATAATGGAACGACTGTCAAATATAGAATTAGGAACCTTTTCAAGACTATTCAATCGGGGCGGTTATGTATTAGACTTCTCGACCAATGACTTTGATGCTTTTACAATGTCAAGTGTTGGCGTAGCCCTTTGTGATCAATATAAAATGTCGAAAGGAAAGTCTCTATCGGCATATCTAAATGAGGCTTCAGACGAGGATAAAGTAAAGCTCTTAAAAGACTTGCTGGATTACTATGAGGAAAATTATGAAGCCGAATATCGAGCAGATTTGGAGAGCCCTCGTTACAGTGCAGAATATGAACGGCTGTATCATAAGTGCCGATCATATATGGATAAAGTATTGAATGTAGTGACTCCATTGTCATCAAATGCCGCGGCGTTGCAGCAAAAATTTTCAAGCGAATATCTTTCAAAGCAGATAGACTTAATGCTTAAGATGCAAACAGAAAATCCGACAGATGCGATTGGAAAAGCAAAGGAGCTAATAGAAAGCTGTTGTAAAACAATTCTTGAGGAACTAGGTGTAGAGTGGGACAAAAATTGGGATATAGGTAAGTTGACAGGAGAAACCTTAAAATTGCTCAATTTGACACCAAATCAGATCCCAGATAGTGATCCACTTGCAAATGAAATAAAGGCAGTTTTAGGAAATTTAAGAGGTATAACTTCAAAGTTGGCTGAAATGAGAAATGCTTATGGAAGCGGCCATGGAAAAAGCGCATCTTTTACAGAGTTGGAGGTAAGGCATGCCAAGTTGGCAGTTGGATGTAGTATTACATTTGCAACATTTTTATGGGATACATATGAAGGGATGTCTTGACATTGAAATTCAACTTTAAAATCCAGCAATACCAGACCGACGCCGTGGATGCAGTGGTCAAGGTATTTGCCGGGCAGGGGTTCCATGACCGGATTCGCTACATCCGGGACCTGGGCAAACGGACTGTCCCGGATGTGGAGCAGACCGAAATGAAGGGGACGGCAGAGGCAGACCCGGACGATGATACCGGCTACAAAAACGAAGAACTTTCCCTGACCGACGATCAGCTGCTGCAAAATATTCACAAGCTGCAAAGTGAAAACAACATCAAACTGTCCCCTGAGCTTGTGAAAAGTCTGGGGCGGTGCAGTCTGGATATTGAGATGGAGACCGGCACCGGCAAAACCTATGTCTACATCAAGACCATTTTTGAGCTGAACAAAACCTACGGCTGGAGCAAGTTCATTGTGGTGGTGCCCTCCATTGCCATCCGGGAAGGCGTGAAAAAGAGCTTCGAGATCACGGCGGACCATTTCATGGAGTATTATGGTAAGAAGGCCCGGTTTTTCATCTACAACAGCCAGAATCTGAATCAGCTGGATAACTTCTCTGCCAGTGCCGGCATCCAGGTCATGATCATCAACACCCAGGCTTTTGCATCTTCCCTGAAAGAGGACGGCAAGAGCAAGGAGGCCCGCATCATCTATTCCAAGCGGGACGAATTTGCATCCCGCCGGCCCATTGATGTGATTGCGGCCAACCGGCCCATCATCATTCTGGACGAGCCCCAGAAGATGGGCGGCGCTGTGACCCAAAAAGCACTGAAAACTTTCAAGCCATTGTTCAGCCTGAACTATTCTGCAACCCATGCGGTTCAGCATAATCTGGTCTACGTCCTCGACGCGCTGGATGCGTTCAACAAACGGCTGGTCAAGAAAATCGAGGTCAAAGGTTTTGAGGTGAAAAACCTGCGGGGAACCGACAGCTATCTGTTCCTGGAGCAGATCGTTCTTTCGCCCAAAAAGCCGCCTATGGCCCGGATCGAAATGGAGATCGGCTATAACAAGTCCATCAACCGTGAAACCCGCATCCTCGGGGTGGATGATAACTTGTATTTCATTTCCCAGAATATGGAGCAGTACAAGGGCTACACCATTTCGGAGATCGACCCGCTGCGCGGTACCGTGACCTTTACCAATGGCGTCACCATTCGGACCGGCGATGTGGTGGGCGATGTGTCCGAAACCGATATGCGCCGGATTCAGATTCGAGAGACCATCCAGTCCCACTTTGAAAAAGAGGAGCGGCTCTTTAACCTGGGCATCAAGACCCTTTCGCTTTTCTTCATTGACGAAGTGGCAAAGTATCGCCAGTATGACGAGGATGGCAACGAACAGCTGGGCGAATACGGCAAGATGTTTGAGGAGGAATACCTCCAGGCGCTGAACGAGCACCTTACTTTAGAAAAGACGCCATATCAGGAGTACCTGAGAAAAATGTGTGCAGCTCCTGCCGAAGCACACAAAGGTTATTTCAGTATCGACAAAAAGACCGGGCATAGCGTAAACAGTCAGATCAAACGCGGCAGTGAGTTTTCGGATGATATTTCGGCCTATGATTTGATTCTGAAAAATAAGGAACGTCTCTTGTCTTTTGAGGAACCGACCCGTTTTATCTTCTCCCATTCTGCTTTGCGGGAAGGCTGGGATAACCCCAACGTATTCCAGATTTGCACCCTGAAGCATTCGGACAACCAGACGGCAAAGAGACAGGAAGTGGGACGCGGGCTGCGTCTTTGTGTCAACCAGAATGGCAACCGGATGGATGCCCAGAGCTGTGGAGATCAAGTGCAGAGCATCAATCTTCTGACGGTCATTGCCAGTGAAAGCTATAAAACCTTTGTGGCAGACCTGCAGACCGATATGAAGAAAGAACTGTATGACCGTCCTACTGCGGCAACCAGTGAATACTTCAAGGGAAAGTATGTGAAGGTGGACGGTGTCCCGACGCTGATTGATTCGGAGGCAGCCAATGCAATCGAGTTCTATCTGATTAGCAATGGCTATGTGGATATGAAACGGAAGGTGACGGATAAATACCGGGCTGACCTTCAGATGCAGATGCTGGCCCCGCTGCCGGATGAATTGGCTCCCATGTCAGAGGGCATTCATCTGCTGGTGCAGGCCGTGTATGATGATAGTGCCCTCAAGGGAATGATTTCGGATGGCCACGATACAAAAATCAAGGAAAATCCCCTCAATGAAAACTTTGCCAAAAAGGAATTCCAGGCGCTGTGGAAGCAAATCAATCACAAGTATGCTTACACGGTGGAGTTTGACAGCGATGAGCTGATCCAGAAGGCAATCGCGCACATCAATGACCGGCTCTTTGTTTCGGAACTCCAGTACACCACGACCGTTGGCCGCCAAAAGGATGAGATGAACGAGCATGAGCTGGGGCGAGGAGATTCCTTTGGGGGAGAGAAAACCAGAACACGGACCCTTCGCCAGGCGCATGGCGGACATCTGAAGTATGATCTGGTTGGAAAAATCGCACAGGGAACGGTGCTCACCCGGCGGACAGTCGTTGCAATTCTGAAAGGCTTGCGGCCGCAGAAACTCTATATGTTCAAGAACAACCCGGAGGAGTTTATCACCAAGATCGTGCGCCTCATCAACGAGCAGAAGGCGACCACCATCGTGGATCATATCACCTATGATACCATTGAAGGCCAGTACGATAATAATATCTTTACCATAGAAAAAAGCGCATACGACTTTGATAAGGCATTCCGCGCCACCAAAGCGATCCAGGACTATGTGTTTACGGACGGCACCGCAGAAAAAAGTGTGGAACGGCGTTTTGTACAAGATTTGGATGCAGCGGAAGAAGTCTGCGTCTATGCCAAGCTCCCGCGGGGGTTCCATATCCCTACCCCGGTGGGCAACTATTCTCCGGACTGGGCGATTGCCTTTTATGAGGGAACGGTAAAGCATATTTTCTTTGTGGCAGAAACCAAAGGAACTATGGAGACCCTTCAGCTCAAGCCCATCGAGCAGGCCAAGATCCTCTGTGCCCGCAAACTGTTCAATGAAATGTCCACCAGCCAGGTGAAGTATCACGATGTGGACAACTATCAGAGCTTGCTAAATGTGATGAAGTCGCTGTAAACTGCAATAAGAAAAAGAATCTGAACAAAGTGAAAAGCCCCGGCTGAACACAAGTGTGTTTGGGCCGGGGCTTTGTTCATCTTCTCACGCGCCGCAGCGCACAGCCTGTGATGTTCCATCACAGTTCACAGGGTTTGGGGTACGGCCCCAACAAGCATTTCGCCTTTGTATATACAAAGGCCCTGCTTGCCGGTATACTGTTATCGATGAAATAAAAAACATTTCATCGAGGATGGTGTACGGTTGTGCCGGTTCTGAAAACATTGTAACATAGAACTATCATGCGGGGCTGAAAGTGGCAAAATTGCTTGCTAGGTTTCCGATTTGGAAGTTACCAACAGTGTAGACCGTCCGTTCGCTTCGTAAAAGAATCAATGTTTTGGTTGGTTGGGCCGGCACAGCCGCTACCCGTATCAAAAACGCGCCTGTTGCTTTTGCGAAGAAGCGAAACTGTCCCGGGAAGGAGCGATGTATATGAATTTTGGACCAGTAGTGGGGATCGATGTCAGTAAACGCTTCAGCGACATGTGTATTCTGTCACCAGACAATCAGATTTTCGCACAAACAAAGATTTATCACGATAGTACATCTATGAAGCGCGCTGAGGCTTTATTGAAAAAGGCTACAGAAGCCTTTGGCGGCCGTCCGGCTGTTGTCATGGAGGCCACGTCACACTACCACTTGATTCTGTTTCAGTTTTTCTCGGACTGTGGATATGACGTGCTTGTGGTTAATCCTCTCCAGAGCAGTTCCATGAAGGATTTTTCTATACGAAAGAGAAAAACGGACAAAGTAGATGCATTTAAACTGGCTATGCTGTATCGTACCAAGACCTTGCGTCCATCGCAGATCCCGCAATCTGCGATTCGTGCTTTACGGTTGCTTTGCCGGGAACGAGTAGAGCTTCTGAATGATGTGACTCGGTATAAAAACCGACTCACTGCCTTCTTGGATCAGATTTTCCCTGGATACGATAAGGTATTCTCGGATGTGGGCAGCATTACGTCGCGTGCCGTCTTGTCACACTTTCCAACTCCGGCCATCTTGCTGGCGTCAGACGAGTACGAACTTGTTGAAGTAATTGCTACTGCCAGCAAATCAGGATACAAGTTTGCCAAAAAGAAGGCAGAAGCGCTTATAAAGACGGCGGAAACAGCCAAGGTTCTGGGGATTCACACTTGTGCGGATGAAAGCATGATTTTATCTATTATTCCAATGCTGAACACATTGTCAGACAGCGTGACGTACTTGGAACAGTCGATTGGAAATTTGTTGGCGCAAGTAAAAACAGTTCGTAAAAACGTAGAATTACTGCAAACCATCCCTGGTGTAGGGCCTCACTCTGCCTCACTTATTATGGCAGAAATCGGCGATATCTCGCTCTTCAAAAAGCCAAAACAGCTCGCCGCTTACTTTGGATTGGACCCTTCTGAAAGGCAATCTGGTACATTTCGAGGGACAAAGAACAAACTGTCAAAGAGAGGCTCTCCATATGCGCGGGCTGCTTTGCATATGGCAGTAGTTAACGCAGTGTTCAGGCACGCCAACGCTCCTGCAGCTAATCCTGTTTTATCCGGCTACTATGAAAAGAAATGTAAAACCAAACCGGCAAAAGTTGCGCTTGCCGCATCTATGCATAAATTGATCTTTATTATCTTCGCCGTTTTGCGCGACCAGAAGCCTTTCGAGTTGAGAACTCCTGAACAACACGCGAGAGAACAGGGTTTTATTAAAGTTGCTTAAACCCACTTGTGAATTGTGGGCCCTGAAATCAAAGCAGGGTCTATTTTGTTATGCCTAAATTGGCATGGGGCAGCTTTTGCTGCCCTTGTTTTCTGCTTAGCGTAAGTGGCTGACAGAGTCAAGAGCGGCGAAGCCGTGGTGCAAACCATCTACTCTTGACCCTGTTGGCCACTTATGCTATTGACTTTGCTTAATTGGTCTAAATCGTACTTGGCGAATTGAAGTTAGAAATGTCCTAAAGTAATGAACTCAACCTTCTGGAGAATCTAGTCTCAACCCATCGGGCCATCATCAGAAGCTATATAATAAGAGGAATCTTGCTCGGGTGCATCAGGAAGTTTGACTTGGTCGCCGTATTTTCAATCATGCGGGCGAGGAAATCTATACACTGATCAAAATACATTTCTTGTTCTCTATTCATAACAGTTAACTCCAACTTTTATTACCAGGTTATGATGGATTCAGTTGCATAGGGTGTCTTCGGCGAGGACATCCCGGCGGGTAGGATTAACCACAAAACTGATGCCTGCCATCTTTTTAAGCAGAGCGTCCGCATCATGCTCCAGCTTATATTCTATCTCATTCCGATAGAGGGGGATCACCTGATAGAAGTTGACTTCCTCTCCGCTGGGCAAAGTGCAGACCTCGCCGCCTGTCCAGACAATATCCTGCGGGCCCACCAGAAGTGCGCCGCAGAGCTTGGTGCCCTCTGCAAACGGCGACTGCTTATCCATTGTATGGCCAAAACCCAGCCAGGTGTCCTCTGCAATGGGCAGACGGGCCAGCACTTTCAAGAGGCCGATGGGCCAGTACCACTGTTCCTCCTTGAGGGATTCTTCATCCAGTTTCCAGTCCGGCGGCAGAGCGATGGCAAGTTCCGCCCGTTCCAGCTTGTATTCCGCCAGTTCCTCCGGCACATTCATCCGGTGAGCACCCATGCCCATCGTCACCAGTGTGTAATAGTCCCGCTCATCAGAGGGAGGAACAACGCAGATGTCCACATGGATGTCAGGGGAAACCAGCTCATGAAACACATTCTCAAACTCACCAAAGGTGTTTTTGATGTGCTGCTCTATCGCAGACATCTCATCATCCGAATAAACCTCCGGCTCACTATCTTTTTTTGAGGACCAAAAAGCATCCGCCTTTGTGCCGTCCGGGTTCAGGAAAATCTGAAAATATTGATCCTCGCCAGGCTGCTGGTAGACAAGGCTGATCCGGTGGTTCTGCTCCACAAACACCGCAACCAAAGTTCCTTCTGGCTCCCCTTCAGGGGTGTGGGTCAGCCATTCCCCGCTGTCCAGACGGTCCCTGAGCTGCCGCAGCCAGTCCGTTCCCATCTTGGAGAGTCCAGCTTCGTTCATGCGGAAGGAAAGCTCCACAAGATGTTCCTTCACCGGATATTGAAATTCACAGCAGGGGGAATTTTTCTGATAGCCATACCGTTCCGGGCGGAACAGCTCATAAAATTCGGCAAGCCCCTCTTCGTCCACCCGAATGCAGGCTATGGCGCATTGTTTATCATCCGCATTCTCGTCCAGTCCCCGCTGGAGCGTTTGGTCAGCATCGGGATTGATCCAATGATATTCCATCTGCTCCAGAGTGGCTCCGGCTTTGATCTCTTTTTTTAAGGTCAGGAACTCATAATCTCCCGGTTCCAGTTTTAATCCTTGCTTGACGGCATCCAGCGCACCGGATTTATCGCCAAAATGCGCCCGCAGCTTGCCCAGATGGAGCCAGATCCAGGGGTAGTCCGGCTCCTCCTGGGCACCCTTCTCCGCATAGTTAAGCGCTTCTTCCAGCCTGCCGCAGTACATCAGCGCCACAGAATACCGGTAGTACCAGGTGCCGCAGCCTGCGGCATTTTTCTCCGAATCCTTCATCCACTCTGCTGCTTGATAGTAGTGGATATAGTCATCAATGTTATTGCAAGCGAAGGCGTACCAAAGGGCGATCTGCAAATCCTGATGGGCCTGCTTTTCGCTGAATCTTCCTTCTCCTACACCATTTTTGATGAAATCCTCCAGCCATTGGAGCATTCTCCAGAAGTAGCCGGAAACCCCATCGTCAAAGGATTTCAGCGTTTCAATATCCTCAGCCGAGAGCAGGGAACCGGTGTCCTCGTGAATCTCAGGCTCCGGTTCCTTCTCGTCCAGCAGCGGCACGCCGCCCACATCCCGCCGGAAGGTATGGAAGTGGGCCCAGGGCAGACCGCTTCCCTCAAAGAATGCCTGTGCCGCGTTCAGCACGGCGGGCAGATCCCAGGCGATGAAATCCAGATACCCGCAATACAAACCAGTGGCCCCACCCAGGAAGGTCACAGCTTCCGCTCCCGCCTCTCGCAGGATGGCATCCCGCAGGTCATCTCGGAACTCCAGAACGGTTTTGCTCCGCTCCTCACCGGTAAAACTGGACAGGGGATAACAGAGGAAGCCGGCCGCGATGCCGTCCCGGTGGTATTCATCCATCAAATCACTGTGGGCGCTCATATAGTCGTTGATGAGCACCGGCAGGCGGCTGCTTCCAGCATAGACATCCAGCCGCCAGTCGGCGTCGGGGTCCTGCACCGGTTCCAGCTCATAGGCAAGATAACTGTTTTCCAGATAGTCGCTGCCGTCCCGCCAGAGGGTAAAGCCCATGGATTGCAGTAGCTCCGGCAGTTCGGAAAGGAGCTTGGCCGGTTCGTCTTTCGGCTGAGCATAAACATCAAACCCAGCAACAAAGGCGATAGCGGAAACTTCTCCGATGGTTTGATCCACCAGCATAGAGAGTGCCCACCAGACCTTGTCTGTGTCCTCCTTCAAGATCGGCGTCAGCTTTTCACAGTAAAGGACCAGACTTACCTGATGATCCTCTGTTTCCTCTGCCCACATCTGCACATCATCAGCCCGAACTTCAATCTCTCCAGCTCGCAGCTCGAACCCCTCACAGGGCTGGCGGCCTACCCAGATATTCCAATGCTCAAGCACCGATTCTGGGGCCTGCTTCTGGAAGTACACCAACGGGAACAGGCGGGAGCGAAGGCCCTCTGGACTAAGGATCAATTCATACTTTTCGCCATTGAAGCCCAGCTCGAAGGAAGTATCACGCAGGGCCGTCTTGAGTGCATTCCCGCATTTTTCAACCAGTTCTTCGCCGCGCTGGTGTGTTTCGTCCGTATCTATGATTTGACGCAGTTCTGCCTCAATCTGAG
>ERZ1090861.183-NODE-183-length-41547-cov-29.563024_pt1 | contig 41547 bp, 36 predicted proteins | sample MGYA00478482_ERZ1090861 | MGnify/ENA primary metagenome ERZ1090861 (study PRJEB33644, sample SAMEA5815744) | chicken gut metagenome | biome: Chicken; feature: Gastrointestinal Tract; material: Caecum | place: Ireland | collected 2019-01-01 | study: A study of the... | reverse complement strand
GCTGGTCTTTTCGTTGTAGTTGCCGGTGCCGATCTGGGTGATATAGGAGTAGCCCCCGGCGCTCCGGCGGGTGATGAGGGTCAGCTTGGAGTGGACCTTGTAGTCGTCGAAGCCGTAGACCACGGTGCAGCCGGCTTCTTCCAGCTGCTTGGACCAGTCGATGTTGTTCTGTTCGTCGAAGCGGGCCCGCAGCTCCACCAGAGCCACCACTTCCTTGCCGTTTTCGGCGGCGTCCACCAGGGCCTGGACGATCTGGGATTCCCGCGCCAGGCGGTAGAGGGTCATCTTGATGGAGATGACGTCGGGGTCCCGCGCGGCCTTTTTCAGCATCAGGATGAAAGGCCGGATGGACTGGTACGGGTAGTACAGCAGCACATCGTGCTTCTGCACTTCCTCGGTCAGGCTGTAGTTCAGGGGCGGCATCATGGGTCGGGCCGGCGAATAGAACAGCTCGGCATGGCCGTCCTTTTCGATCCGGCTGTCCAGCTTGTAGAAAAAGCTCAGGTCCAGCGGGCTCTTCTGCTCAAAGACACGGCGGTGGCTCAGTTCCAGCCGGGCGCACAGCATCTTGACGATCTCGGGCGCGGGGCCGGGCGTGACCTGCAGCCGGACGGCCGCCAGCTTGCGGCGGCGCTTGAGCAGCTCGGTCATGATCTCGCGGTAGTCGATGTCGTGATCCATCATGCCCTCTTTTACGTCGATGTCGGCGTTGCGGGTCACGCGGAACAGGCACTTTTCGACGATGCTCTCCTTGGCAAAGACCATGCTGACATAGTGGTAGACCAGCTCCTCGGTCAAAGCGAACAGGGTCTCCCCGTCCCGCTTGAAGAAGCACAGCCGCTCCATCTGGCTGGAGATGGGGATGATGCCCAGGCTCATCCCGCCCTCCTTTTTGTCTTTGAGCAGCACGCCCAGATAGATCTCCTCGTTGCGCAGGAACGGGAAGGGGTGGCGGTTATCCACGATCTGGGGGCTGAGGATGGGGAACAGCTCGTTCTGGAAGTACTTCTTCCAGAAGCGCTCTTCCTCCTTGGTGATCTTGTCAAAGTTGACCTTGCGGTAGCCGTGCTCGGCCAGGGCCTCCAGGGCTTTGTGGTAATATTTGTCGCAGTCCATCTGCAGCTCGGCCGTCTTGGGCATGATGGCGTTCAGCTGCTCCTCGGGGGTCATGTTGGTCTTGTTCTCGGGCTTTTCCTTTTTGCCCTTGAGGTTGGCGCGCTCCTGCAGCGAGCCCACCCGCACCATGAAAAATTCGTCCAGGTTGGAGCCGTAGATCGCCAAAAATTTGAGCTGCTCGGCCAGGGGCACATTCTTGTCCTTGCCCAGCACCAGGACCCGCTGGTTGAAGTCCAGCCAGCTCAGTTCCCGGTTGATAAAAATACTTTCTTCCTTCATCGTTCCTCATTCCCCTTCCGGCCCGAGGCCGCTCACATAGGCGAGCCGCGCCCAGTCCCTGATGGTGTTTTGGGTAATGCCGCTTACCCGCGTGACGTCCTCGACTTGCGCGTAGGGCCCGTTGGCTGCGCGGTCGGCCAGAATGGCCCGGGCCCGCTTTTCCCCCACGCCGGGCAGGGTGCACAGGGCGTCCAGCCCGGCGGTGTTCAGATCCACCTGCGCCGCTTCCAGCAGGGAGCTTTCGGCCCGGACGGCGGCGGCCTCCCCTTCCGGCGGGCGCAGAGGCGCTGCGTCCTGCCAGGCCAGCACAGCAAACAGCGCCGCAGCCGCGGCTGCCGCCGCCAGGAAGCCCAGCTCCCGCCTGTCGAGATATCTCCCTACCATTGTACTGTATCCTCCCCAAAAAAGAAAGCCCTCCGCACCGGGTGCGGAGAACTTTTTACAGGAATTTTACCCATTCACAGGGGTTTGCAGGGCCTTACCTCCCGCTGTTCCGCACCAGCTGGTAGAGATATTCAGCTGCAGCCCCCTCGCCGGCGCGGCAGAAGGTGGTCTGTCCGGCTGCCAGGCGCACCTCGGCAGGCGCGTCGAAGGCGGCGGCGCTCTGGCCGGCCAGGCGCATCAGTTCCACCATGGGGACGCTGCCGGCCAGCACCGCCACATTCTCGGGCGAGAGCATGGCGGCGGCGCACACCGAGCTGAAGGCCGCCCCCATGCTGATTGAGCCGGGGGTCAGGGCCAGGCAGTCGATGGCCAGCCGCTCCTGGCGGACGGGGGCGGCGCTCTCCTCCAGAGCCTTTTCAAAGGTCTGCAGGGCGGGGATGGTCTTGGCGTCCTGGTAGAGCAGGACCCGCAGCACGTCCCCGCTGGACACCCCCTCGGGCTGGGTCAACAGGTAGGGGGTCCATTCCCGGCGCAGGTGGCGTTCGAGGGCGTGGTTCATCCGAAAGACCCGGGTGGCGCCGTCCTTCATCTGCAGGGCGATGCCTATGCCGGGGGCCGCGGGCAGTTTTGCCAGAAAGCTGTCCCCCAGCGCCGCAAAGCTGCCCATGGGCTGGCCGCTGCCGGCTGAAAAGCTGTACACCAGCGCCCCGCCGCACAGCAGCGCCGGCGCCGCCAGAGGCACGCTGCCCAGGATGGTCCGCACCGCCTTGGGCGTCTTTTGGGAAAAGACGGTCATCCGGCCGCCCCGCGCCGTGAACAGCTGCAGCACGTCCCGCAGCACCTGGGTCAGGTTGCCGTCGGGGCCCAGCATCAGGGCGTCCAGGTCGCAGAGGACCAGCGTGGATTCCAGATTCATGGCCGACCCCTCCTCAGTACATCCAAAAAGTGGGTGAAGTAATCGGGCAGCGGGCTGTCAAAGGACAGCTGCTCGCCTGTGATGGGATGGATAAAGCCCAGCGTCTTGGCGTGCAGGCACTGGCCGTGCAGGCTGGCGATGCAGCTGCGGGGCCCGTAGACCGGGTCCCCGGCCACCGGGTGATGGATGGACGCCATATGCACCCGGATCTGATGGGTCCGCCCCGTCTTGAGGCGGCATTCCAGCAACGTGAACTCCCCCAGCCGTTCCAGCACCTTCCAGCCGGTGTAGGCGTACTTGGTGTGGGGCTCCCCCGCCGGGTAGACCGCCATCTTTTTGCGGTCGGTCCTGGAACGGCCCAGGTAGCCCTCCACAAAGCCCTCGTCCTGGGCAAAGCCTCCATAGACCACCGTCTGGTAGGCCCGCCGGACGCTGTGCTCGGCCATCTGCCGGGACAGGCCGATGTGGGTGGCGTCGTCCTTGGCCACCACCAGCAGGCCGCTGGTGTCCTTGTCGATGCGGTGGACGATGCCGGGGCGGATCTCGCCGCCGATGCCCGACAGGCTGCCCCGGCAGTGCCACAGCAGGGCGTTGACCAGGGTGCCGTCCGGGTTGCCGGGGGCGGGATGGACCACCATCCCCTTGGGCTTGTTGACCACCAGCAGGTGTCCGTCCTCATAAACGATGTCCAGCGGGATATCCTGCGGGACGGCCGCGATGGGGGCGGCGTCGGGGATCTCCACCAGAATGGTGTCCCCCGCTTTCAGCTTGCGGTTTTTGGCCGCCGGCTGGCCGTTGGCCAGGACGTGCCCTTCGGCGATCAGGTTTTGCAGCGCGCTGCGGGACAGGCCGGTGTCCTCCCCGGCCAGAAAGCGGTCGATCCGCTGGCCGGCGTCCTCGGCCTCAACGGCAAACTCACGCTGTTCCATGGGTCACTTGTCCCCTTCCGCTTTGCCGGCCTTGCTTTCGGGGCTGCGGCGCTCCTCCAGGATGACCGACAGCACCCACAGGCCCATGCCGACGCAGACGCAGATGTCGGCAAAGTTGAACACGGCAAAATTCATGAACAGAAGGTTGATGTAATCCACCACCCGTCCCGCGGCGATGCGGTCGATCAGGTTGCCGATGCCGCCGCCCAGCACCAGCACCAGGGCCCAGCGCTGCAGCTGGTCGTTGCGGCAGTGGGTGAACAGCCACCAGGCAATCAGCAGCATCCCGATGCTGGTGGCCGCGATGAGGATCTCCTGCCGGCCCCACAGCAGGCTGAAGGCCATCCCCTCGTTGTAGGTGAAGTGCAGCTCCACCACATGGGGGATCAAAGGCATGGAGCCCACCGGCTGCAGGTTCTGGACGGCCCAGAGCTTGATGGCCTGGTCGATGCCCACCAGCGCCGCGATGGCGATGAGATTCAGGAACACAAACATAGGCGAATACTCCTGTGAAAGGGCCGGGCCCGTCCCGCGGACTCCGCGCCCTGACAGTCTTTGCAAAGAACGGCGTCCCCTTGCTGCAGGGAACGCCGTTCTTCAATTTTGAAACGTTGGTTCGGCCGGGGCTCAGCCCTCGATGACGCTGGCGCAGCGGGCGCAGAGCGTCGGGTGAGCCGGATGGCTGCCGATGTCGGCGGTGTACTTCCAGCAGCGCTCGCACTTGTCGCCCGAGGCGTGCTCGGCGGCGACGCCCAGCCCCTCGATGGCGGAGGCCGTGCCGCCCTCGCCCTTGACCAGCTCCACGCGGGAGACGATCATCAGGTCGGCCAGCTCGTCCATGGGGACGCTGTTCAGCAGGTCGTAGACCTCGCCGCTGCAGTACAGGGTGACGGCCGCCTCGAGGGAGGCGCCGATCTTCTTGTCGTTGCGGGCGGTCTCCAGGGCCTTCTTGACCTCGTCGCGGACGGCGATCAGGCCCGCCCACTTGGCCTTGAAAGCCTCACCGGCGGCATACTGGCCGGCGTGGGGCATATCCTCAAAGACCACATAGCGGTTCATGCCCTCGGTCTTGGGGATAAAGTCCCAGATCTCCTGGCTGGTGAAGCAGAGGATGGGTGCGATGATCTTGTCCAGGGCCAACAGGATCTTGTACATGGCGGTCTGGGCTGCCTGGCGGGCTGCGCCGTTGGTGCAGTACAGGCGGTCCTTGGTCACGTCCAGATAGAAGTTGGACATGGCCACCACGCAGAAGTTATAGACGGCGTGGTAGACCTTGTTGAAGTTGTAAGCCGCGTAGCCTGCGTCGGTCTCCTTCAGCAGGTCGTCCAGGGCGGCCAGGGCCCAGCGGTCGATCTCCTGCAGCTGGTCGTCGGGCAGCATATCGGTGTTCGGGTCAAAGCCGTCCAGGTTGCCCAGGATGAAGCGGGCGGTGTTGCGGATCTTGCGGTAGGCCTCGCTCAGCTGCTTGAAGATGTTCTTGCCGGCCCGGACGTCCACCGTGTAATCGGACGAAGCCACCCACAGGCGGATGATGTCCGCGCCGTAGTCCTTGATGATCTCAGAGGGCTCGACGCCGTTGCCGGCGCTCTTGTGCATCTGCTTGCCCTGCTCGTCCACGACCCAGCCGTGGCACAGCACGGACTTGTAGGGGGCCACGCCCTGGCTGGCCACGCTGGTCAGCAGGCTGGACTGGAACCAGCCGCGGAACTGGTCCGCGCCCTCCATATACAGGTCGGCCGGGTAGCGCAGCTCGGGCCGCTCGCCCAGCACGGCGCTCCAGGTGGAACCGGAGTCGAACCAGACGTCCATGATGTCGGTGTCCTTGGTCCACTCGGTGCCGCCGCAGTTCTCGCACACCTCGCCGGCGGGGATGATCTGCCCGGCCTCGTACTTGTACCAGGCGTCCGAGCCCTCGCGGCGGAACAGGTCGCTGACCGCCTTGATGGTGGCGTCGGTGATGTGGTACTTGCCGCACTTTTTGCAATAGAACGCCGGGATGGGTACGCCCCAGGTGCGCTGGCGGCTGATGCACCAGTCGCTGCGGTCCCGCACCATGCCGTACATCCGGTCGTGGCCCCACTCGGGCATCCACTGGACGCTGTCCACCGCCTTGTAGACATCCTCCTTGAAGGCGTCGATGGAGCAGAACCACTGCTCGGTGGCGCGGAAGATGATGGGGTTGTGGCAGCGCCAGCAGTGGGGGTACTGGTGCTTGATGTGCACCTGGCCCAGCACCACGCCGGCCGCCGTCAGGTCGGCCAGGATGGTCTTGTTGGCGTCCCACACCTTCTGGCCGGCGTACTTGCCGGACAGCTCGGTCAGGTAGCCGCCGTCGTCCACCGGGACGGTGATGGGGACATTGTACTTCTGGCTGACGTTGAAGTCGTCCACGCCGTGGCCGCCGGCGGTGTGGACACAGCCGGAACCGCTCTCCAGCGTGACGTGGTCGCCCAGGATGACCAGGCCCTCCTTGGGCAGGTAGACGTGCTGGTAGCGCATCATCTCGAACTCGGCGCCGCTGACCGGCTGGCCCACCACCTCATACTCGGTGATGCCGCAGGCCTTCATAACGCTCTCGACCAGGTCGGCGGCCATGATGTGGTATTCGCCGCCGAACTTGACGAAGGAGTATTCCAGCGAGCCGCCCAGGCAGATGGCCTCGTTGGCGGGCAGGGTCCAGGTGGTGGTGGTCCAGATCACGAACCAGGTCTTGTCCATGGGGATGCCGTACTTGGCCAGCACGCCGTCCGGGTCCTGGGTGACATGGAAGCGGACGAAGATGGAATCGCAGTCGTCCTCGCCGTACTCGATCTCGGCCTCGGCCAGGGCGGTGCGGCACTCGGGGCACCAGTAGACCGGCTTGAGGCCCTTGTAGATGTAGCCCTTCTTGGCCATCTCGCCGAAGATCTCGATCTGGCGGGCCTCGAACTCGGGCTTCAGGGTGAGGTAGGGGTGCTCAAAATCGCCAATGACGCCCAGCCGCTTGAACTGGTCGCTCATGATGCCGATGTGCTCGGTGGCAAACTTTTCGCAGATCTGGCGCAGCTCCAGCTTGGAGATGTCCTTCTTCTTGCTGCCGACCGACGACAGGGCTTTCAGCTCGATGGGCAGGCCGTGGGTATCAAAGCCGGGCACATAGGGGGCTTTGTAGCCCTCCATGTTCTTCTGCCGGATGATGATATCCTTGATGATCTTGTTCAGGGCGGTGCCCATGTGGATGCTGCCGTTGGCATACGGGGGGCCGTCGTGGAGCACGAACAGGGGCTTGCCCTCGTTGTGCTTCATCAGCTGGTTGTACAGGTCGTTTTTGTCCCAGTCCTCCAGCATGGCGGGCTCCTTTTTGGGCAGGCCGGCGCGCATTTCAAACAGGGTCTTGGGCAGATGCAGGGTACTGTCGTATTGGGATTTTGTCTTAGGCACGGGTTCCACACTCCTCAAAAATGATTGTCTGCCGGGCGTGCCGGCAGGACGGCAAAAGCAGGCGCAGGCGCACGCGGCCCCTGCCCTGCCCCATCGCGCGGCAAGCCGCGCGGGATGTAACTTATTTGCTGAACTGGACGCCCTGGAAGGCGGAGTAATCCACCTCGGCGGGCTGCTTCTGGTCGGGGGCGGTCAGCTCGGCCTCGTCCTTGTTCCAGAAGTCCTCGCTCTGGGCGGCGGGCTCGGTCTCGTCCGCCTCGGTATCCGCTTCGGCGGCTGCCGGATCGGCCGCGGCGGCGTTCTCGTCCTCTGCGGCGGGCTCGGCCGGCGCGTCGGGGGCGTACTCGGGCAGGCGGCTGAGGGACTCCACATGGCTGCGGTAGAGGTTCAGTACGTCGGCCTTGAAGCGGGTCACTTCCAGGCGGACCCGCTCATACTCCCGCTCTTCCAGCATCCGCTGGTCGCTGGCCTCCCGGACGATCTCGTCGGCCCGGTCGGTGGCCTTCTGCAGCAGGTCGTTGGCGTCCCGGATGATGTCGTCGCTGCGGAGGTTGGCCTTGTGGATGATCTCCTCGGCTTTCTGGTTGGCCTCGCGGATCACGTTTTCGCCGATGCGCTGGGCATTGATGAGCGCCGACTTCATGATCTCGCCGTCGGCACGGTAGTCCTCGGTCTCTTTGGAAAGGCGCTGGTTGTCGCCCTGCAGCTGCTCGATCTGCCGCTGCAGCCGGTCCACCTCGTTGGCGCTGGACTTGAGCTGCTCCTCCACGCGGTCCAAAAACCGGTCGACGTCCTCGATCCGGTAACCGCGGAAGCTCTTTTCAAACTGGACAGAGTGTACGTCCTGCGGTGTCAGCATACTGATTTCCTCCTGTCATTGTTGGTTTACGATTGATACTGAAAGAACTCGATGATCTGGCGGTCCTTCTTCGTCCTGCCGGGCAGGGCGGTGAGGGCAAAGCGCCCTTTGCCCCGTATGGTAAAGACGTCCCCCTCGTAGACGGGGGCGTGGACGCTCCCGGTGGGCAGGTGGTTGATCTCCACCCGGCCCGCCTGGATCAGTTCCGCCGCCGCCCCGCGGCTGCAATGCAGCATGGCCGCAAGCACTGCGTCCAGCCGCAGGGAGGACACGGCCGCGGTGCGCAGCACCCGCTCGGCCTGCGCGAGGCCGGGCAGTTCCTCCAGGGGCTGCCGGGTGCAGCTGACCTCGGCGCGGCCCACCTGGGCCAGCTCCTCGCAGATCAGCCGGGCCGCCGGTTCCAGGGCAAAGACATAGGCCGTGCCGGGCGTGTCCGCCGGCAGGACGATGTCCCCCAGCGCCTCCCGCTTGAGGGCCAGGCCCATCAGGCTGCCCAGATAGTCCCTGTGGGTGGGCAGGTCTGCACCGGGCGCGGCGCGGCAGTCCAGCCGGACACAGGCCAGCGGGCTGTCGGTCCAGGAGCCTTCCGGCTCGATGGCCGCAAGCCGCCGCTCGGCGTCGGGGTAGCCGCCCTCCAGGCGCCAGCAGGTGCAGCCGGCCCTGGACAGAGCCGCCCGGGCCAGCACCTGCTCCCGGTCGCTGAGGAAGGAGGAATACCGGGGAATGCCCCGGGTCTCGGCCGTGCGGGCCAGATCCTCGATGTGGCGCATCAGAAAGCGCTCTTTGTCGTTCTGGGGCGGGATATAGCCCCGCGAAGGGCGCTCGGCGCCCTCCTCCATGGGATCAATAGAACGCGCCATTGTTCTCCAGCTCGTCCAGCAGGTCGCCCATGATGTCCACGTTGTAGGGGGTGATGATAAAGGTGCTGTTGGCCACCCGCTTGATCTGGCCGTTGTTGGCATAAGCCACGCCGGACAGAAAATCCACCAGGCGGCGGGACACCTCTTTATTGGTGGACTCCAGGTTGAGCACCACGGTGCGCTTGTTGTTCAGGTGGTCGGCGATGGTGCTGGCATCCTCGAACCGCTCGGGCTTGACCAGGACCACCTTGAGCTGGGTGGTGGCGTTGATGTTGACCACCCGGTTGCCGCTTTTGCCGCTGTCGCCGCTGTCCTCATCGTAGGACTCCGAGCTGCCAAAGCCGCTGTTGTTGTTCACCATCTGGGGCCCGTCGTCGATGTACTGATCGTCGTAACCATCGTCCTCACCGAAAAGGCCCTTTTTGATATTTTGCATGAAAGACATCGATACCGCTCCTTTCATCTGCAAGCAGATGCCATTTTGCCATAAGAACTGCCCCCCGCCCCGTACAGCCGGCGGGCAGATAAAGAATAGCTTTTTATATTATCTGTTTTTTTAGGCCGGATGTCAATAAGAGCTAGGACAAAAGTTTGCCGTCGTAGAGATTTTGTCCCTCCACAATGACCTGGTCGTACAGCCGCACCTCGCTGACCGAGCCGTCGGTGCCCTTGGGCGGGACGATGATGTAGTCGCCGTCGGTGACCAGAGGATGGTCGTTGTCCACCGGGTCGATGCGGCAGAAACGGGCCAGATTGCCGAACTTGACGTAGACGCCGGGGACGTAGTTCTCCCCTGCTTCGGTGCTTTCGGCCGGCGCGCTGGACGCGCTGCCGGCCTCCGGGGAAGCCTCCGGCGTTTCCAGCACATAGTGGACCGCGGCCGCGGGGACCCGCAGGCCGGTGGTCTCGCTGACGATCACCTCGGCCTCAGCCTGGCCCAGCCGGAGCACCTCGCCCGTGACCGAATCGCAGGTGAGGACGAACCGGGCCAACCCCGACGCCTCGTCGATGGTCACTTCGGTCAGCTCGGCCGGCAAAGCCTCGTCGGTCTGGCCGGGGAAGCGGATGCGCACCGTGCTGGTGAGGGGGGTGCCGTCGGCCCGCAGCAGTTTCTGGGCCTGTTCCGCCGTGCAGACGCCGCAGTAGCTCCAGCTGAAGCCCGACACCATCTTGCCGGCGCAGCCGGTGAGGGGCGCGTCCAGCCCGGCCGCAAGGGCGGCCTGCAGTGTGGGCGCATCCATGGCCAGGATGGTCTCGGCCGGCTGGGTCAGCTGCCGGGTGCTGGCGCTGCGGACAAAATAGCCGGTGAGGGGCGCGGTGATCTGGGCCGGCGTCCCCAGCTGGCTCTGGAGCTGGGCGGCCTGGGCCTGCAGCCCCGCGATCTGGGTGGCAAAGTCCGACGCTTCCCCCGTGACCACCAGGATCTTGTTCTGGGCCAGCAGGTAGTCCTCCCGGCCGGTGTCCATGTCGGCCAGGGCGCCGCGGTCGGCGGCGTCCAGCAGGTCGTAGAGGGCGGTGGTCCGCTCCTGGATCATAGTGTCCACCTGGGTGGAGGAGACGTTCTCGGCCCGCTGCAGCAGCTCGATCTGCTCGTTCAGGCTGGTGAGGGAGGCGCGCAGGGCGCTCTGGCCGCTGTTGGTGTACACTTCGGCCACCACCGTCCCCGCCGACACGCGGGCGCCGTCCTCCGCCAGATAGCCCATATCCCCGCCGCCGGGGATGACCGTCTCGTTGAAAAGGACTACCCCGTCCGCCTCCACTTTGTCCTCCACCGTGGCGGTGAGGACCGTTTCGTAGGTGTTGGGCGGGTTGAGCAGGTGGAGGATCTGGTAGCCCACATAGCCCAAAATGGCCAGCAGCACCACCGCCACCACCCCGCCCAGGACGGTCCGCCAGCTGGTGCGGGCGGCGTCCGGGGCCTCCCCGGTAGAATGTTCAGGGTCGTGCATATCCTTTTGCATCCGGTATCACCCCTCGTGCAGAAATGTTTCGGCCAGGCGCACGGCCTGCCCGGCAAGGCCGGGGCTGCCGGCCTCCAGCCAGACCACCCCGTCCATATGGCGGAACCAGGTCAGCTGCCGCTTGGCATACCGCCGGGACGCCTGTTTCAGCTGGCTGGCGCAGTGTTCCAAACTGTCCTCCCCCGCAAAATAGGGAAAGAACTCCTTATAGCCGATGGCCTGGGCCGCGGTGCGGTAGGTCTGGCGGTGGCCGTAGACCATCCGCGCTTCTTCCAGCAGGCCCTGTTCCAGCATACGGTCCACCCGGGCGTCGATCCGGCGGTACAGCTGGTCACGCCCGGCAAAGTCCAGCCCCAGCACCAGGGCGCGGTAGGGGCGCTCGGGCGGGAGCGAGGCCGCCTTCTGCTCGCTGAGGCGGCGGCCTGTGGCCCGGTAGTGCTCGAGGGCGCGCAGTACCCGCACGTGGTTATTGGGGTGGATGGCCGCGGCGGCCTCGGGATCGACGGCCTGCAGCTCGCTGTAGAGCACGGCGGGGCCGCGGGCGGCCAGTTCGGCGGCCAGCTGTTCCCGCAGGCCGTCGGGGGCCTTTTCCTCGGTGAAGCGCACCCCATAGAGGAAGCTCTGGACATACAGCCCGGTGCCCCCCACCAGGATGGGCAGATGGCCCCGGGCGGCGATCTCCTCCACCAGGCGGCCGGCCAGCGCCGTGAAATCCGCCACACTGAAGGGTTCCTCGGGCGGGAGGATGTCCACGCAGTGGTGGGGCACCCCCTGCGTCTCCTCGGGGGTGACTTTGGCGGTGCCCACGTCCAGGCCCCGGTAGACCTGCATCGAGTCGGCGCTGATGATCTCGCCCCCCAGGCGGAGGGCCAGCTCCACCCCGAGGGCCGTTTTGCCGGTGGCGGTGGGGCCTACCACCGCCAGCACCGGACGTTTGTCATTCGATTCTGCCAAACTGCTTTTCCAGCTCCTTTCGGGTCAGCTTGAGGACGCAGGGGCGGCCGTGGGGACAGAAGGGCGGCACCTCGCCCGCGAGGATCTTTTCGGCCAGGGCCATCAGCTCCTGGGGCGAGGCGTGGTCCCCCGCTTTGACCGCCGCCCGGCAGGCGATGGAGTGGAGGACCCACTCGGTCTTTTCGCTCAGCGCGTCGCGGCTGCCGCGGGCGAGCTTGGACGCGATCTCCACCAGCATATCCTCCAGATCGTCCTGCTCCACGTCGCAGGGGACGGCCCGGAGCAGCACGGTGCTGCCCCCGAAGTCCCCCACCTCGATGCCGGCGTGTTCGAGCAGGAGGAGGTTGTCCATCACAGCCTGCTTTTCCTCCGCCGACAGGGTGATGACCAGCGGCGAGAGCAGCAGCTGGCAGGGGACGTCGCCGTAGCTGGCCGCCAGCTTTTCATAGAGCTGCCGCTCGTGGGCGGCGTGCTTGTCGATCAGGCACAGCTCGTCCCCCCGCTGGGCGATGATGTACGTGCGGAACGCTTCCCCCACATATTCCAGTTTGGCGGGGGCGTCCGCGCCGGGCAGGAGCGTCTGCTCCGGCTGGACGAATGCTGCATCCTCCGCGGGATCTCCGGCCTCCGGCTCCGGGGGCGCTGCCGGCGCGGCCGGGCGCTGCGGTGCGGGCGGGGTGTCGGGCAGGGCGGCGGCTTCGGCTTCCTCCGTCAGGGTGATGTCCAGCTGGGACTCCTGCCCGGCCGGCCGGAAGGAGGGCCGGGGCTTTTCCGCCGACGTGCTGTGCAGCGCAAGGCTCTCCCGCAGGGGCGCGCCCCAACCGGCAGGCTTTGCCGGGCCGGGCTGGGCGGCGGGCTGCGGCGCGCGGGGCCGTTTATGCAGCACGCCCGGCTCCGACTGGCCCGGAATGACGGCGGAAAGTCCTGTAAAGTTTTCTTTCTTTACAGTATTTTCTTCTATGATGCCGTCGTTTTTTGAAATATCGTTTCCCGTGGCCGAATCCACCGCCGCAAAGCTCTCCCGGGCAGGGCGGGCGGCCTTGTCAAAGACGAAGCTCCGCTCCCCGCTGCCGGGGCTGGCCAGCGCCTGCTTGACCGCGTAGTAGACCGCGTTGAACACGTCGTTTTCCTGGGCAAAGCGCACCTCGGTCTTGGCGGGGTGGACGTTGACGTCCACCAGCTCGGCGGGCATTTCCAGCATCAGGATGCCGCCGGGGAACTTGCCCTGCATGGTGGTGCCCTTGAAGGCGGTCTCCATGCCGGCCATCATGGTGCGGTTGCGGACATAGCGGCCATTGATGTAAAAATATTGCATACTGCGGCTGGCCCGGCAGCTCTTGGGCGGGGTGACGAGCCCCCGCAGGCGGTACAGCCCGCTGGCGCTGTCCACCTCGATCAAGTCGCGGCTGAACTCCCGGCCCAGCACCGCATAGGCCGCGCCCCGCAGATCCCCGTCGCCGGGGGTGACATATTGGAGCTTGCCTTCCCGCACAAAGCGGAAGCTGATCTCGGGGTGGCTCAACGCCAGGCGGTTGACCACGTCGGCCACAAAGGTGCCCTCGCTGGCGTCCTTTTTCAGGAATTTCATCCGGGCGGGGGTGTTGAAAAAGAGGTCCCGCACCCGGATGGTGGTGCCCACGGCCCGGGCGCCGGGTTCGGCGGGGTACTCCTCCCCGCCCTCGTTGCGGTAGAGGGAGGCAAACTCGCTGGAGCTGGTGCGGGTCAGCAGCTCGACCCGGGCCACGCTGGCGATGGAGGCCAGCGCCTCACCCCGGAAGCCCAGCGTGTGGATGGCCGCCAGGTCTACCTCGTCCTCGATCTTGCTGGTGGCGTGGCGGATAAAGGCGGTGGAAATGTATTCCGGCTCGATGCCGGTGCCGTTGTCGCTGACTTCGATCAGCTTGACGCCGCCCGACTCGATGGAAATGGAGATCTGGGTCGCGCCGGCATCAATGGAGTTTTCCATCAGCTCTTTCGCGGCGGAGGCCGGACGTTCCACCACTTCCCCCGCGGCGATCAGCTCGGCGGTATGCTTGTCCAGTACGCGGATCACTGCCATACAGGCACCTTCCTTTCACAAAAAATGGTCAGCCGGTGATGCTCCCTTTCAGGGTCTTTTTCAGCTCATACAAAAAGTTGAGGGCTTCGATGGGGGTCAGGGTCTCCAGGTCGAGGGCTTCCAGCTTTTCCACCATCTCGCTGGGGGCGGCGGGCGACTGGTAGTCGGCCAGGGTGCCGAAGTCCATCTGCTCCACATTGTTTTTGGGGGCGCTGGCTTCCAGCTTGCGCAGCACCTCATGGGCCCGGCGGGTCACGCTGCCGGGCAGACCGGCCAGCTTGGCCACCTCGATGCCGTAGCTGTCGTCGGCGGGGCCGCGGACGATCCGCCGCAGGAAGGTAATGTCCTCCCCCCGCTTCTTGACCGCGATGTTGTAGTTTTTGACCCCCTCGACCTCCCCTTCCAGGTCGGTCAGTTCGTGGTAATGGGTGGCGAACAGGGTCTTGCAGCCCAGGCCGTTCTGGGGGTTGGCGATGTGTTCCACCACCGCCCGGGCAATGCTCATCCCGTCAAAGGTGGAGGTGCCGCGGCCGATCTCGTCCAGGATCACCAGACTGCGCCGGGTGGCGTTTTTGAGGATCTCGGCCACCTCGGTCATCTCCACCATAAAGGTGGACTGGCCGGCGGCCAGGTCGTCCGAAGCGCCCACACGGGTGAACACCGCGTCCACGATGCCCACATGGCACTCTTTGGCCGGCACAAACGAGCCGATCTGCGCCATCAGGACGATGAGGGCGTTCTGGCGCATATAGGTGGATTTGCCCGCCATATTGGGCCCGGTGATGATGAGGCAGCGGTTCTCGCCGCAGTCCAGCACCGTATCGTTGGGGACAAAGAGGCTGCCTTTGAGCACCTGCTCCACCACCGGGTGACGCCCCTCCCGGATGACCAGCTGGTCGCTGTCGTCCACCACGGGGCGGCAGTAGTTGTTGTCCGCCGCCACAATGGCCAGCGCCGTCAGCACGTCCAGCTGGGCCACCGCCCGCGCGGTGCGCTGGATGCGGTCCAGCTCTTTGCCGATTTCTTCCAGCAGGTCGGCAAAGAGGCGGTGTTCCAGGCTGATGAGCCGCTCGTGGGCGCCGAGGATCTTGTTTTCCAGGGTCTTGAGCTCGGGGGTGATGTACCGCTCGCCGGTGCTCAAAGTCTGCTTGCGGGTGTAGTTGTCGGGCACCATGCTCTTGTAGCTGTTGCTGACCTCGATGTAATACCCGAACACATGGTTGAAGCCGATCTTCAGCTTGGGGATGTTGGTCTCCTCCCGCAGGCGGGCTTCCAGCTGGGCCAGCACCCCCTTGGTGTTCTCCCGGATGGAGCGCAGCTCGTCCACCTCGCTGTTGTACCCCGCCGCGATGACGCCGCCGTCCTTCAGGGTGGAGGGGGCCTCCGGGTCGATGGCGGCGTAGATCTTGGATTTGAGGTCCTCCATGGGGTCGATGCCGGCAGCCAGCTCGGACAGTTCGGCGCAGCCGCAGCCCTCCGCCAGCTGTTTCAGCTCGGGCAGGCGGTCAAAGGTCTGGGCCATGGTGTAGATCTCTTTGGGAGTGGCCGAGCCGTAGATGGTGCGGGTCATCAGCCGCTCGATGTCGGTGATGTAGCGCAGCGTTTCGGCCAGCTCGCCCCGGGCGACGGTCTGTTTGACCAGGCACTCCACCGCGTTGAGCCGGTGGTTGATGATCTCGCTGGAGACGAGGGGCTGTTCCAGCCAGCTGCGCAGCAGCCGCTTGCCCATGGCGGTGGACGTCTTGTCCAGCACCCAGAGCAGGGTGCCCCGCTTTTCCCGCCCGCGCATGGTCTCGGTCAGTTCCAGGTTGGCGCGGGTGACGGTGGACAGGTGCATATACTGCGCCTCGGTGTAGCGGATGACCGTTTTGAGGCGGCTGACGCCCTTGATCTGGGTGTCGTGGAGGTACTGCAGCAGGCCGCCCATGGCGTAGCGGACCAGACCATCCGCCCCGATCTCGGTGGTGCTGGCCCAGTCCCGGCCAAACTGCCCGGCCAGGGTGGTGTCGATGAGGCCGGGGGCGTATTTTTCGTCCTCCATCAGCTCGACGGCGCAGTTCATGTGCTTTTTGATGTAGGCCGTCACCTCCCGGCAGGACAGGGTGCCGGGGTTGAACAGCACCTCGCTGGGGCGGTAGCGGCACAGCTCGGCGATGACCGCCATGCCGATCTTGGGGTTTTTCAGCTCGGTGACGTGGGCGGTGCCGGTGGACACATCGGCAAAGCACAGCCCCGCCCCGTCCCCTTTCAGGTAGAGGCTGGCGATGTAGTTGTTGCGGTCGTCCTGGAGCATGCTGCTCTCGATGACGGTGCCGGGGGTGACCACCCGGACGATCTCCCGTTTGACCAGCCCCTTGGCCAGGGCAGGGTCCTCGGTCTGCTCGCAGATGGCCACCTTGTACCCCTTGGCGATGAGGCGCGCCATATACGTCTCATAGCTGTGGAACGGCACGCCGCACATGGGGGCGCGCTCCTTCTGGCCGCACTGCTTGCCGGTCAGGGTCAGGTCCAGCTCACGGGAGGCCGTGATGGCGTCGTCGTAGAACATCTCGTAAAAATCGCCGATGCGGTAAAAGAGGATCTCGTCCTTATGCTGTTGTTTGATCTCCAGGTATTGTTTCATCATGGGCGACAGATCCGCCATAGCATTCCCCTTCTTTCTGCGGTTTGTGCATCGTAACCGGGCAAAGACAACGAAACGCGGCTGTGCAGGTGCCGCCAGCCGCGTTCCAGTCTCTCAGCCTCAGCCGCAGCCGCCGCAGGTCGAGCAGCTGCCGGTGCAGGAAGCGGAGGGCTCCTGCACCGCCATCGGGTCGCCGCCGTTCATCGCGGCGTTGATGATGGCGTCGATATAGTTGACGAGGGCTTCGCACTCCCGCTTGGCCTCGTTGTAGGCGATCATCCCCTCGTCGTTCATGATCTGGCCGTAGAGGGTGTTCACCTTCTCGTTCAGCTCGGCGATGCGGGCGTCGTTGCGCTCCGATTTGCCGATCTCATTGTTCAGGTCCATCCGGGCCAGGTTGAACTCGCCGATCATGTTCTGCAGTTCTTCGTCGCTGTCGTTCATCTTGCGGGCCTGGTCCAGGGCCAGATAGCGGCTGTCGGTCTGGAGCGCCATGGCGGCGCGCTTGAAAAGGTCGATGCAATCCATTGTCGTTTCTCCTTTGTATTTCTTTATCCTAGTTTGTCCGGGGCGGGCTGCGCGGATTCCCCCAGCAGGACGGTGGCCCGCGCGCCGGTCAGATGGACGTGCACATACTGCCCCAGCAGCGCTTCGTCCCCGGCAAATTCCACCGTCAGGTTGTTGTCCAGGCGGCCCGAGAGGGCGCCCTCCGCCCGGCCGAAGCCTTCCACCAGGACCCGCACGGTCTGGCCCACCTGGGCCTTGACCAGGGCCATGGCGATCTCGTCCTGGGTCTTGAGCAGGCGGGCCATCCGGTCGATCTTTTCCTTGCGGGGGGTGGGGTCGGGGTAAGTGGCCGCCGGCGTCCCCTCCCGCTTGGAGTAGATGAAGGTGAACAGCTGCATATACCCCACCCGGCGCACCAGGTCCAGGGTGCCCTGGAAGTCCTCCTCGGTCTCGCCGGGGAAGCCCACGATGATGTCGCTGGAAAAAGTGATGCCCGGCACCCGGGCCCGGGCGTACTCGATCAGGTCGAGATAGTGTTCCACCGTGTAGTGGCGGTTCATGCGGGCCAGCAGCCGGTCCGAACCGCACTGCACCGGCAGATGCAGGTGCTTGCACAGGTGGGGCTGGGCCGCGATGGTGTCGATCAGCTTGCGGCTGGCGTCCTTGGGGTGGCTGGTCATGAACCGGATGTGATAGTCCCCCGGCACGGCGCAGAGCAGGTTCAAAAGGTCGGAAAAGTCCATCTTTTCCGCCTCGTCCAGCCCTTTGCCGTAGCTGTTGACGTTCTGGCCCAGCAGGGTGATCTCCTTGTAGCCGGCGGCCACCAGCCCCTTGAACTCGGCCAGGATGTCCGCCGGGCGGCGGCTCTTTTCCCGCCCGCGGACGTAGGGCACGATGCAGTAGGTGCAGAAGTTGTCGCACCCGTACATGATGGGCAGCCAGGCCCGGAACTCGCTTTCCCGCCGGATGGGGATATCCTCCACAATGACGGGGCGCTGGGCCGGCTCCAGCAGGATGCGTTTGTGCTGTTCCAGCTTGCGGGCCAGCAGGGCCGGCAGGGTGTCGATGCCATCCACGCCAAAGACCAGGTCCACATAGGGGTAGCTCTGGCGCAGCTTTTCGACTACATGCTTCTGGTTGGCCATGCAGCCGCACAGCCCGATGATGAGGCCAGGCTTCTTCTCCTTGAGGCCCTTGAGGGCCCCCACGTTGCCGAACACCCGCTGTTCGGCGTGCTCCCGCACGGCGCAGGTGTTGAACAGGATCAGGTCCGCGTCCTCGGGGTTGTCGCACAGGCCGTAGCCGATGTCCACAAGGACGCCCTTGATCCGCTCGCCGTCGTTGACGTTCTGCTGGCAGCCGTAGCTGTGGACGTATGCCAGGGGCGGCGTGTCGTAATGGCGGCTGACCAGCGCGGCCGCCTGGGCGTTATGTTCGTATCTTTGATATTCCAACCGTTCTACCATCCTTATCCCGCAGGCCAAAGGCCCGGGGGTTCTCAATGTCTCCCCTTTTGTCCGCGCCTGATGGCCGGCAGGGGCGTTTTGACAGTGTCTATTATACAGGTTTCTCCCCTGCGAAACAAGGGAAAATTCGCAAAACCTTACAGCGCTGCGGCCGGGGCGGCAGCCTCCTGCCGGGCGCACTGCTCGCACAGGCCGATCCAGGTCACCACGCAGTCGGTGATGCGGCCGGGCTGGCCGGCCATCAGCTGGCGGACGACGCCGGGGTCCAGCGCCAGATCCTCTACCCGGCCGCAGCAGGTGCAGTACAGATGCCCGTGCCAGGGCAGGGTGTGGTCGAACCGGTCGGGCTGGCCCGGGATGGACACCCGGCGGACCCTGCCCGCCTCCACCAGACTGTTCAGATTGCGGTAGACGGTGCCCAGGCTGAGGCCGGGGCACTCTTTGCGGGCATGGTGATAGATCTCCTCCGCGGTCGGATGGTCCTGCAGCGCCTCGACCTGCTGCATGACCAGCTCCCTCTGTTTGGAGTAGCGCATCCCTGTTGTTCCTCCTTATCCTTCCTGTTTGATCCTGTCCCAATAGGCTTTGGCCGCCTGCTCGGTGCGGTTGTCGCCGTAGGTGTAGTAGTGGGCGTCCTTGATGGCGTCGGGCAGGTACTGCTGGGCCACCCAGTGGTTTTTATAGTCCTGGGCATACTTGTAGTTCTGCCCTTTGACCAGGGCGTCCGCCCCGTCGTAGTGCTTGTTCTGCAGCTGGCGGGGCACAGGTCCGGTCCGGCCCGCCCGGACGTCGGCCAGCGCGGCGTCGATGGCAACTTCCCCGCTGTTGGACTTGGGGCTGGTGGACACCAGAATCACCGCGTCGGCCAGGGGGATGCGCGCCTCGGGCAGGCCCAGCATATTGGCCGCGTCCACCGCCGCCTTGACGATGGGGATGATCTGGGGATAGGCCAGGCCCACGTCCTCGCAGGCGCAGACCATCAGCCGGCGGCAGGCCGAAGGCAGGTCCCCCGCTTCCAGCAGCCGGGCCAGATAGTGGAGCGCGGCGTCGGGGTCGGAGCCCCGCATGGATTTCTGGTAGGCCGAGACGATGTCGTAGTGCTCGTCCCCGTCCTTGTCGTACCGCATGGCGGTGCGCCGGGTCACCTGCCGGATCATGTCCAGCGTGACCGCCCGGCCCTCGGGCCCCGGCTCCGCGGCGGCCACCGCAAACTCAAGACTCCCCAGCGCCTTGCGCATATCGCCGCCGGCGCTCTCGGCCAGGTACTGGGCGGCCTCGTCGGTGATGGTCACCGGGGCATCGCCTTCCGCCGACAGCCGGGCCACCGCGCTGCGGACCCCCTGCTCCACGTCCTGCGCCGTCAGGCTCTTGAACTCAAAGACGGTGCAGCGGGAAAGCAGGGCGTTATAAATGTAAAAATAGGGGTTCTCGGTGGTGGAGGCGATCAGGGTGACGGTGCCTTCTTCCAGGCATTCCAGCAGGCTCTGCTGCTGCTTTTTGTTCAGGTACTGGATCTCGTCCAGGTAGAGCAGGATGCCCCCCGCCCCGGCCAGGGTGCCGATATCCTTGAACACCGCCTTGATGTCCCCCGTCCCGCAGGAGGTGCCGTTGAGCTTGTGCAGGGTCATGCCGCTGTTTTCGGCGATGATCCGCGCCACCGTGGTCTTGCCGGTGCCGGACGGGCCGTAAAAGATCATGTTGGGGATGTTGCCGCTCTCGATGGTGCGGCGGAACACCCGCCCCGGCGCCAGCAGATGCTGCTGGCCGCAGACGTCGGCCAGGGTCTTGGGCCGCAGGCGCTGGGCCAAAGGTTCCCGCATGGGCGCGCCTCCTTTCTTGCAGGCAATAGTGCGAACGATTACGACTTTTTGCTTCCAATGGATATTATACAGCATTTTACGGAAAAGGACAAGGTTTACAAACAGGTTAAAACGTGGTATCATCACTTGCAGGAACCGACAAGGAGGAACTGTCATGCCCAGAAAGCAGATGCCGGCCGCAGAGCTCGCGGCCAAAAAGGAGCTGGCCCTCGAGGTGATCGAGCGGCTGAAGGCAGAATATCCCGACGCCGCCTGCACCCTGGACTATGCCGACGCCTGGCAGCTGCTGGTCAGTGTCCGGCTGGCGGCCCAGTGCACCGACGCCCGGGTCAACGTGGTGGTGGAGGAGCTCTTTGCCAAGTATCCGGGGGTGGCCGCGCTGGCCGCCGCCGAGCCGGAGGATATCGAAGCCATCGTCAAGCCCTGCGGCCTGGGCCACTCCAAGGCGCGGGACATCTCGGCCTGTATGCGCGTGCTGCGGGACAAATACGACTGCCAGGTGCCCACCACCTTTGAAGAACTGCTGGCCCTGCCCGGCGTCGGCCGCAAGAGCGCCAACCTCATCATGGGGGACGTGTTCGGCAAGCCGGCCATCGTCACCGATACCCACTGCATCCGGCTGTGCAACCGCATCGGCCTGGTGGACAACGTCAAAGAGCCCCAGAAGGTGGAGATGCTGCTGTGGCAGATCATCCCGCCCGAGGAGGGCAGCGACCTTTGCCACCGCTTCGTCCTGCACGGCCGGGCCGTCTGCGACGCCCGCAAGCCGGCCTGCGAAAAGTGCTGTCTGGCCCATATCTGCCGCACAGCCCGCGAGGCGCAGGCGGCCGCGTCCATTTAACCAACCTGCACAGGAGGTTTTACCATGCTTTTTTCCATCATCAATGTGATCTTCAGCCTGATCGTGGGCGCGCTGGCCGGCTATGTGGCCGGGCGCCTGATGGGCACCTACCCCGCTTCCACCCTGCACAACATCGTGCTGGGTATGCTGGGCGGCTTTGTCGGCAGTTTCCTGCTGGGGCTGATCGGCCTGCGGGCCACCGGCTTTGTGGGCGACTTTGTGGTCTCGGTGGTGGGCGCCTGCGCCTGCATCTGGATCGCCCGCAAGCTGGCGCGGTAACGATACGCAACGAAAGCGCCCGGAGCCTCCCGTTTGGGAAGCCCCGGGCGCTTTCTGTTGTTTCAGGAGAAAACTCTCAGGAGAGGATCATGCGGTCGTTGGCGAATTCGTCGCCGCTGGCGGTCTGGAACTTGGCCAGCAGGTCGGAGACGTGGAGCTTTTTCTTTTCCTCGCCGCTCACGTCGTAGATGATCCGGCCCTCGTGCATCATGATCAGGCGGTTGCCGTACTTGATGGCGTCCTTCATGTTGTGGGTGATCATCAGGGTGGTCAGGTTGTTTTCCGCCACCAGCTTGGCCGAAAGGGTCAGCACTTTGAGGGCTGTCTTGGGATCGAGGGCGGCGGTGTGCTCGTCCAGCAGCAGCAGCTTGGGCCGGTTCATGGTGGCCATCAGCAAAGTCAGCGCCTGGCGCTGGCCGCCCGACAGCAGGCCCACCCGGGCGGTGAGGCGGTTTTCCAGCCCCAGGTCCAGGGTCTTGAGCAGCTCTTTGTATTCCTCCCGCTCTTTGCGGGTGATGCCGATGCGCAGGGTGCGGGGCTTGCCGCGGCGGGCCGCCAGGGCCAGATTTTCCTCGATTTGCATGGTGGCGGCGGTGCCGGTCATGGGGTCCTGAAAGACGCGGCCGATGTACTTGGCGCGCTGGTACTCGCTCAGGCGGGTGACGTCGGCGCCGTCGATCAAAATCTTGCCCTCGTCCACCGGCCAGACGCCGGCCACCGCGTTCAGCATGGTGGATTTGCCCGCGCCGTTGCCGCCGATGACGGTGACGAAATCGCCCTCGTTCAGGTGGAGGGACAGGCCGTTCAGGGCCGTCTTTTCGTTGACGGTGCCGGGGTTGAAGGTCTTGGAAATGTTCTGGATGTCAAGCATGGGGCTGTTCCTCCTTCTGGGCCTTTTTGGCGGCGGGCTTTGTGAAATACTTGCCCTTCCAGTAGGGCACCGCCAGGAAGATGGCCACCACCGCAGCCGACAGCAGCTTGAGCAGGTTTGCGTCAAAGCCCAGTGTCAGCACCAGCTGCAGGACAATATAATAGACTACGGCGCCGATGGAGACCGCGGCCAGCTTGAGGGCGAAGTTGTGGAAGATGCGGCCGAAGATGGTCTCGCCGATGATGACGGCCGCCAGGCCGATGACGATGGCGCCGCGGCCCATGCTGACGTCGGCAAAGCCCTGGTACTGGCTGAGCAGGGCGCCCGACAAAGCGACCAGGCCGTTGGAGACCATCAGGCCCAGCACCACATTAAAGTTGGTGTTGATGCCCTGGGCCCGGCTCATGTTGGGGTTGGAGCCGGTGGCGCGGATGGCGCAGCCCAGCTCAGTGCCGAAGAACCAGTACAGCAGGCCGATCAGCACCGCGCTGATCAGGATGACCATGATGACGGGGTTGTGCAGGGCGAACTCCTTGACCCAGCGCAGGGAAATCAGCAGGTCGTACTTGTCCACGTTGATGGACTGGTTGGACTTGCCCATGATCTTCAGGTTGACCGAGTACAGGGCCAGCTGGGTCAGGATACCGGCAAGGATCGCCGGGATGCCCATAAAGGTGTGCAGCAACCCGGTGACGAGCCCGCAGGCCAGGCCCGCGATGAAGGCCAGGATCAGGGCGGTCCAGACGTTCTGGCCCGTGAGCAGGGCCATGACGCAGACCGCGCCGCCGGTGCCGAACGAGTTGTCCACCGTCAGGTCGGCCACATCCAGGATGCGGTAGGTCAGGTAGACGCCGATGGCCATGATGCCCCAGATCAGGCCCTGTGCGCAGGCTCCCGGCAGCGCGCCGGGCAGGTTTGCCAGTCGTGCTAAGACTTCCAAAGTGATTTCCTCCTGTTTTTGACGTTTGTCCGCCGGACAGGGCCTCACGCCGGCCTGGCGGAACGGAATAAAACACGCGCAGGCGACCGCCAGGGCAAACCTGCCCTGACGGCCGTCTGTGCAATGCTCTTTTTATATAGCAGCCTATCCCTATCAAGGAAAGTCACATCTGGCGGACTTATGCCGACAGATGCGGCCACATCCAGCGCAGCTTTTTACGCTTCCTCAATGGCCTCGTAGCCTTCCGGCACGGTCAGGCCCAGCTCCTCGCAGATAGCAGCGTTGTATTTCTTGGTGACGTTGGTGTACTGAATGGGCATGGTGGAGATGTCCGCCTCACCGGTCAGGATCTGGGCGGCCATCTCGCCGGTGGTGTAGCCCAGGTCGTAGTAGCTGATGGACAAAGTGGCCACGCCGCAGCCGCGGCAGATGCCCTCCTCGCCCGCAAAGACAGGCTTGCCCATCGGGCGGCAGATGCCGTCCACGATGCCGGTGTTGGCGGCCACCGTGTTGTCGGTGGGGACGTACAAAACGTCGCTCTCGGTGGCGGCCTGCTGGCAGACCGAGGACAGGTCGTTGGAGTCCGAGAAGGGGTACTGGGTGACGGTCAGGCCGGCGGCCTCCAGCTCAGACTGGACGACGTCCACCTGGTACTGGCTGTTGGCCTCGGCCGAGCAGTAGAGCAGGCCGGCGGTCTTGGCTTCCGGCATCCACTCGACGATCATGGCCGCCTGTTCTTCCAGCGGGGCCAGGTCGGAGGTGCCCGAGACGTTGCCGCCCACCGTGCCGCTGAAATCGTCGATGCCCAGGGCCACGCCGTACTCGGTGATGGAGGTGCCCAGGATGGGGATGTCGGCGGTGGCCGCCTGGGCCGCCTGCAGGGCGGCGGTGCCATTGGCCATGATGAGATCGACGCCGGCAGAGACAAAGCCATTGCAGATGGTGGCGCAGGTCGCGGAATCGTTCTGGGCGTTCTGCACATCAAACGTGACCGCGTCGCCAAGCTGGTCGGTCAGCGCATCCTGGAAGCCCTGGGTCGCAGCGTCCAGCGCCTCGTGCTGCACCAGCTGGCAGATGCCGATGGTATAGCTCTCAGCGGAAGTGGAGGCGCTGTCCGCCGCAGCCGAGGACGCCGCCGAAGAAGCGGTGGACGACGAAGCCGCCGTGGAAGACGAAGAAGAACCGCCGCAGGCTGCCAGAACACCGGCAGCGGCAGCAGCCGCAGAAACAGACAGGAACGAACGACGGGAAATCTTACGCATACCTATACTCTCCTCTACATTTACAAGTGCCCCGGGGACAGGACCCCCGGCAGGCTGGATGGGCCGCCGGCCCTTCCCGGCGCTTCACACGTGTGAAGTGCTTCATGATTGTGAAGTATAGCACACTTTGGGAGAGAATACAAGACGCATCCCGGGATTTTATTCGTCTGAAGTACCGCCGTTATTGATGCTTTTGAAAGCATCCATTCATTTTTTCGATAAGAGCGTTTGCTGCATCGCCTCCAGGCGGACCCGCTCCCCGGCCAGCCAGGCAAGGTTTTCACAAAACTGTTCGGCCCAGGGGCGGACGGTGTCGAAGCGGTAATACAGCGCGTCGGCCAGCTTTGCCTGGAACCGGCGCAGGATGACCGGCCCCAGCGCCGCCTCCCAGCCGGGGGCCTGCTGCTCAAGCTCCATGCAGCGGGCGGCCCACAGCACGTCGCAGCTCTCCCGCTCCGCGACGCCCTGGGCGGCCAGGTAGTCCGCCAGGGTGGCCCGGAACGCTTTGCCCCCGCAGCTTGTCTTTTGAAAATAGTAGCGCACCGTTCCATCCCGGCTGATCTCCTGCCCCAGGGGGTAAAGGGCGCAGGCCAGCGGGCGGGCCTCATGGACCGCGCAGCGGCCCCCGCTCAGGAACGGGCAGTTGTTCCCCTCCGTCTTGACCGGGGCCAGCCGGAGCACCGGCAGGCGGCTGACCGCCCCGATATGGCTGCGGCAGAACGCCCGGGCGGTGATCCGGGGCGGCAGGCCCAGCCGCCGGGACAGCCGGTACAGATCGTACCCCGAGAGCACAAGGTCCTCCCTGCCCCGGCAGCATCCGCCGCAGCCGGCGCACTGGAAGGCAAAACTGTCCCCCGCCGCAAGATAGGGCATATCCGGCGCGCGGCCGCCGCTCTCAGCGCCGCAGAGGTCCAGCTCGCGGTCCTTCATGGTTCTTCCTCCTGCAGCAGCCGGTCGATCAGCCGCTCCCGCCCATCCAGAAAGAGCCGGGTGACCTGATAGCTCTCGGTGTCCTCATAGGCGCATGGATGGACGCCCGTCCCGTCAAAGGCCAAAATCTCGGATTCGGGCGCGCCCAGCAGGATGGGCGAGTGGGACGCCACGATGAACTGCGCCCCGGCCCGGGCCATCCGCACCATCTGGAGCAGCAGCGCCAGCTGCCGCTGGGGCGAGAGGGCCGCCTCCGGCTCGTCCATCAAATAGACACCGGCGTCCTCACAGGCGCTGAACCAGTTCAGGAAGCTCTCCCCATGGGACTGCTCGTGCAGGGCCCTGCCGCCGTAGCGGCGGTAATATTTCGCTTTGTCCATCCCGCTGTTGAGGCGGTAGTCCTCGGCCTTGCTGGCCACGTTGAAAAAACTCTCGGCCCGAAAAAAATACCCGAACGGCGCGTGGCGGAAGCCCCTGACCAGCTGAACGGCCCGGCCCAGGCCCGCTCCCTCGTCAAAGGTGGAAAACCGGTAGTTGACCGTGCCCCCTTCCGGGTTGAAACCGTAGGCCACCGCGATGGCTTCCAACAGGGTGGATTTCCCCGTACCGTTCTCGCCGGCAAAAAAGGTGATGTTCCTGTGGAACGAGAGCGTTTCCAGCCCCTGCAGGGCCGGCACGGCGCGCAGCCAGGACGAAGGCGGCACCTCGTCCCAGTCGATCCTCACCGCCTGGATATAGCGTTCCTCCATTTGTCTGCCTCCCTTCCCTGCAAGGATAACACGCGCCCGGCCCGTCTGTCAATTTCCCATCGGTTTCATACCTAGCGGGGCAGGATCCGAATTTTTTGTGAAGAGAGGCGGAAAGCGGGTTTTGTTTTCAATTTCTTCAAGATTCTGTGGTATACTGGCCGGGAAATGCAAAACAAAAGGTTCAAATTTGCAAGTTTGGCTTTTCTTTTTTGCTCCCAGAGAGTATACTAAACTTACCATGCAAATAAAATGCGGAGGCTTTTATGTATCAGTTTACCGGTTGTCCCTGTTCGGTCTGCGGCAAGGCCCTGACCGATACGGACGATATCGTCGTTTGCCCTGACTGCGGCGCGCCCTATCACCGCGCCTGCTACGAAAAGCAGGGCGGCTGCGTCTACGCCGACAAGCACGGCACAGGCTTTGAGTGGACGCCCCCCGCCTCGGCCCAGCCCGAGCGCCGCTGCCCCAACTGCGGCACTTCCAACCCGGAAAACGCGGCCCGGTGCAGCCACTGCGGCTATGTTTTTGAGGCCGGCCAGACGCCCCCGCCCCGGGTGGACGCCAACCGTCAGGCCCAGCAGAACCCCGGCGGCGGTTTCAACTATGCCCGCCTGTACCAGGAGGCCCAGGCCGGCGGCTACTGGCAGTCCAGCACGGCCAGCGCCGACGAGCCCATCGACGGCATCCCTACCGAGGAGTGGGCCACCTATCTGGGCCCCTCGAGCCCGTCCTACCTGCGGGACTTTTCCCAGATGCAGAAGTATGGCCGCAAGAGCTCCATCTGTTTTTCGGCCCTGCTGTTCGGGCCGCTGTACTTCTTTTACCGCAAGGCCTGGAAGCCGGCCTTCGCCTTTTTGGCGGTGGACCTTTTGCTGAACCTGCCCGCCCTGCTGGAACTGCTGGTGGTGAGCGAGAGCGCGCTCGCCCCGTCCATCAGCGTTTCGTCCCTGCTGTTCTTGGCCCAGCTGGCCTCCATCGCCAGCTTTGCCGTCATGGTCCTGAGCGGTATGTTCGCCAAATACCTCTACCGCCGCAGCGCCGCAGAGCGGATCCGCCGGATCGAGGCCGAGTTCCCCGACAAGGCCAAGCGGGAAGCCGTTCTGCGCGCCCAGGGCGGCGTCAGCTGGGCCGCCGTCGTCGGCGTCTGCACCCTGATGATGGTGGCCGGGGCCGTGTTCAGCCTGCTGCTGGGCCCCAATGTGGACGCCATTCTGAACCTGCTGATGTAAAAATGCCCACGTCAAAATCGAAAGGAGGGCTCTTATGCAAACCGTCAAAAAAGCCGTCATCCCCGCCGCCGGCCTGGGCACCCGGGTCCTGCCCGCCACCAAGGCCATGCCCAAGGGGATGCTGCCCATTGTGGACAAGCCCGCCATCCAGTACCTGGTGGAGGAGGCCGTCCGCTCCGGCATCACCGACATCCTCATCATTTTGAGCCGGAACCAGACCATCATCGAGGACCACTTTGATCGCAATCCCGAGCTGGAGGCCAAGCTCTCCGTCCCCGGCAAGGAAAAAATGCTGGAGGAGTGCCTGGGCATCTCCAACCTTGCCCACATCTATTTTGTCCGCCAGCATCAGACCCTGGGCCTGGGGCACGCGGTGAGCATGGCCCAGCCTTTCACGGGGGACGACCCCTTTGTGGTCATTTACGGCGACGACGTCATCATCGGCGAGGACCCGGTCTGCGCCCAGCTGATCCGCGCCTACGAGGCGTTCGGCCGGCCGGTGGCTGGCGTCTGCGCCGTCCCCTGGGAGGACGTCAGCCGCTACTGCAGCCTCAAGACCACCCCCATCCGGAACAACTATTTCTTTGTGGACGACATGATCGAAAAGCCCAAAAAGGGCCAGGAGTTCAGCAACTACTCCATCCTGGGCCGCGTCCTGCTCACCCCCGAGATCTATCCCCTGCTGGCCGCCACCAAGCCCGGCGCCGGCGGCGAGATCCAGCTGACCGACGCCATGGCCGAGTACGCCCGCACCAAGGGCGGCATGACGGCGGTGGCCTTCACCGGCAAGCACTACGACATGGGCAACAAGCTCTGTGTCGCCCAGGCCCAGGTGGAGCTGGCTTTGCAGCACCCCGAGATCGGCGAGGCGTTCCGCGCCTACCTGAAAGAGTTCTGCAAAACTCTGTAAAGGGCCGCTCCCCTTCTGAATAAGTTCATAAGCAACAGAAGCAACAGAAAAAGCCTGTGAAACAGCGTATCAACGCATGTTCCGCAGGCTTTTTGAATGCCGCCGACGGGGGTCGAACCCGTACTCTGTCTCCAGAAAGGGATTTTAAGTCCCTCGTGTCTGCCAATTTCACCACAGCGGCCCGACTGGCTGCCGCGCGCAGGGGGCATGGCGGCCAGGGACAAGTAATATAATACAATAGCGCCGGGCTTTTGTCAACCGTTGTTCACATCCGGCCGCCGTGGTATTCGGCGTACATCTTTTCGCGGCACTCGGCCACGGCCGGGGTCATGTTGACATAGTGCTTGTGGGGGCACTCCACCCGCAGCTCGCTCTCCCAGACTTCGCTGGTCAGCTGGCGGGCCACATAGGCGCGCCGCTCGCTGATGGAAGGCAGGTCGATGACCAGCCGGCCGTCCAGGATATAGGGCACCAGCAGGGGCTTGACCGCCGTCGGGGTGAAGGTGATGACCCGCTCCACCGCGTCGGGGTCCAGGTTGACCATGGTGATGGGCTTGCCGGCCTCGATCACCTCGCCGTCCATGGCGATGAGGTCGCACTGGGCCTGGCCGTTGGCGTCGTACAGACGCCAGGGCATCTTTTTGCCCGGGATGATGGCCTTGCTGACGCTGTCCGAGATCTTCATCTTGGGCTGGTAGGTGCCGTCGGCCTGCTTGACCGCCACCAGCTTGTACACGCCGCCGAACACCGGGTCGGAAGCCGAGGTGATGAGGTTCTCGCCCACGCCGTAGGAATCGAAGTGGGCGTGCTCATACAGCTCCATATTGGCGATCTTCTTTTCGTCCAGGGCGTTGGAGGCCACCAGCTTGATATAGGGCTTGCCGGCCGCGTCCAGGGCCTTGCGCAGCCGCTTGGAGCCGCGGGCCAGGTCGCCCGAGTCGATGCGGGCGGACTTGACGCGCTTGTTGGGGTCGTCGGGGTATTTCTCGATCAGGTAATCGTCCAGCTTGATGAGGTTGGGCAGGCCGCTCTCCATGATGTTGTAGGTGTCCAGCAGCAGGCTGACCGACTCGGGGTAGGTGTCGGCAAAAGCCTTGAAGGCCTCGAACTCGGTGGGGAAAAACTCGATGAAGCTGTGCGCCACCGTGCCCACCGCCTTGACCTCGGCGCCGTATTTCATTTCGGCCAGGCAGTTGGCGGTGCCCACGCAGCCGCCCAGAACCGCCGCATAGGCGCCGTCGTTGCCGGCGCTCTCGCCCTGGGCGCGCCGGGTGCCGAACTCCATCACGCTGCGGGGGGTGTGGGTGTTCAGGCCCACGATGCGGGTGGCCTTGGTGGCGATCAGGCTGTGGAAGTTGATGGTCTGCAAAAGGTACGTCTCGATCAAAATCGCGCCCACCATGTCGCACTCGATCCGCACCATCTGGACGTTGGGGTAGCACACCGTCCCCTCGGGCAGGGCGTACATATCCCCTTTCCACTGGTAGGTGCGCAGGTACTCGCAGAACTCCTCGCTCATGCCCTTGGTGCGCAGCCACCAGATGTCCTGGGCGTTGAAGTGGTAGTTCATCAAGAAGCGGGTCAGCTTGCGCTGGCCGGCGCTGATGGAATAGCCCTGATCGTCCGGGTTCTTGCGGAAGAACATATCAAAGACCAGTTTTGTGTCCTTGTAGCCGTGCAGAAACAGGCAGTTGGCCATGGTAAACTCGTAAAAATCCACCACCATGGCGGGGTTATCATAGTCCTCGTCGGGAATATACGGGATCACTTCGATTTTATTTTCCATAGAGCATTCCCCTCTTGTCCTCTCAAAACATCTTTTCTCGTTCAGCCGCGCCCAGACCAGCAGGGCGGCCAGCGGCGTATTAACGTTATGATAGCATCATTTGGGCCGCGGCGCAAGCTCTTTTTGCAAAATTCCGGTCAAAATCCCGTGACGTGTCATGACAGCAGTCTTGTATAAAAAGTCCCGTCCAACCGGCATATGCGGATGGACGGGACACAACGTTTAGCCGTTCATGATGTTGGGGGTGGAGTTCTTGAGCAGGACGTCGTGGCTGCCGCCCTCCACGATGGAGGTGGAAGAAACCACGGTCAGCTTGGCCTTCTGCTGCAGCTCGGGGATGGTCAGCGCGCCGCAGTTGCACATGGTGCTCTTGACCTTGTACAGGGTGGTCTGGACGCCCTCGGCCAGGGGGCCGGCGTAGGGCACGTAGCTGTCCACGCCCTCCTCAAAGGAGAGCTTGGTCGCACCGCCCAGGTCGTACCGCTGCCAGTTGCGGGCGCGGTTGGAGCCCTCGCCCCAGTATTCCTTCATGTACTGGCCGTTGACGCGCACCCGGTTGGTGGGGCTCTCGTCGAAGCGGGCAAAGTAGCGGCCCAGCATCACGAAGTCGGCGCCCATGGCCAGGGCCAGGGTGATGTGGTAGTCGTGGACGATGCCGCCGTCCGAGCAGATGGGGATGTAGATGCCGGTCTCCTGGAAGTACTCGTCGCGGGCCTTGGCCACCTCGATGACAGCGGTCGCCTGGCCGCGGCCGATGCCCTTGGTCTCGCGGGTGATGCAGATGGAGCCGCCGCCGATGCCGATCTTGACAAAGTCGGCCCCGGCCTTGGCCAGGAAGAGGAAGCCCTCCCGGTCCACCACGTTGCCTGCGCCCACCTTGACCTTGTCGCCGTAGTGCTCGCGGATCCAGCCCAGGGTGCGGCTCTGCCACTCCGAGAAGCCCTCGGAAGAGTCGATGCACAAAACATCCACCCCGGCGTCCACCAGGGCGGGCACCCGCTCGGCGTAGTCGCGGGTGTTGATGCCTGCGCCCACTACATAGCTCTTGCGGGCGTCCAGCAGCTCGTTGGCGTTCTCCTTGTGGGAGTTGTAGTCCTTGCGGAAGACGAAGTATTTCAGGCGGCCTTCCTCGTCCACCAGGGGCAGGGTGTTGATCTTGTTGTCCCAGATGATGTTGTTGCAGTCGTGCAGGGAGGTGTTCTCAGGCGCAGTGACCAGCTTGCTCATGGGAGTCATGAAGGTGGTGACAGGCGCGTCGTCGGGGGTGTGGTTGACGCGGTAATCGCGGGAAGCCACGATGCCCAGCAGCTTGCCGCCGGCAGTGCCGTCGTCGGTGATGGCGATGGTGGAGTGGCCGGTCTTGGCCTTCAGCTCCAGCACGTCGTGCAGGGTGGCGTCGGGGCCCAGGTTCGAGTCGGACACCACATAGCCGGCCTTGTAGGTCTTGACCCGGCGGACCATGGCGGCCTCGTCCTCGATGCTCTGGGAGCCGTAGATGAAGGTCACGCCGCCCTGGCGGGCCAGCGCAATGGCCAGCTTATCACCCGAGACGGACTGCATGATGGCGCTGACCATGGGGATGTTCATTTCCAGGGGGCACTTCTCTTCCCCTTTGCGGTACTTGACCAGGGGGGTCTTGAGGCTCACTGCGGCGGGCACGTTTTCCGCTGAGGAATAGCCGGGGACCAGCAGATATTCGCCAAAGGTACGGGAGGGTTCTTCATAAAAGTACGCCATGATAATCTCCTTTTTCTGCCAACCTGTGAGACACCGCGGCCGCTGCGCACCCGCGCGGCGCCGGGGACAAATACTTGGCTATAATAATACCACATTTGGGGCCAGAATACAAAACCTTCGGGCGACAAACTTTTCCAAAATCCGCTCGCAAAAAACAGTCACTTTGCATAGTCCACGCATGAAAGGCCTGCAACTTATCCGCCGCCTCTTGTCTGCACAGCCCCGGCGGCCCGCAGGCAGAAATGGGTTCCCCCTAAAGCGTGGCGTTTTCGCCACGCCAACAAAAAAGCCCGTCTCGAAAGACGGACTTTTTTGCACACGAAGCGGGATATCGCCTGTGTGGCGCCGGCCTAACAGCTGAGAAGGAGAACAGCCGGAGGAGGGGCAGGCGGCGCCCGATATCCCAAAAGCAAGAAGAAAAAGATTTCACAGTCGCCGGGTTGGTTCCCTGCTGTAACCATATTGTAACTCTTTTGTCTCCAAATTGCAATACCTTTTTGTCACTTTTTTGTAATTTCTTTTGTGAAATCTTCTCTCACATCTTTTTGCCCCCTCCGGCCCCCGCTCAGAAGCGGCAGAACAGCTCGAACGCAGCTTTGTCCTCCCGGCGGCCGGTCACATACCAGCCGGGGCCGGCCTCGCTCTCGGCCGGGCCGTAGAACAGCTCCATCTCCTCCCCCATGGGCACCTGGCGGTGGTACTTGATGACGGCGTACTGCATGGGGCCCCGGGCCATCACGTCCGCCGGCAGGGCGTCGCAGACCACGTCCAGGTACGCCGCGTTGTTGATGTGGCGGTTTGTGTCGCAGAGGGAGTAGGCCGCCTGCCGGACGCCGGCGCTGGTCAGCTGGGCCGCTTTGGGCACCTGTAAGGACAGTTCCCAGTCAATGGTGTCGCTCCAGTAGCGGTCCATCTCCTCGGGGATGTGCCGGATGATCTTGCCGGCGTCGGTGTCCACCAGCGTCCAGCGGGTGTCCACCCGGGCCAGCTCCTCCCCTTCCAGGCTGCGCACCACCAGGACCCGCTTGTTGGCCCCGCGGTGGGTCTTTTCGGGGTAGGTGGTCAGGGTGACAGTCTCCCGCATGGCGGGCACGCGGTAAAACTGGAAGGCCTGCCGGCCCACCAGATAAACCATGTGCCGCGCGCTGTAAAAGGCTTTGTCCATCCCCAGGCCCCAGGCGTGGGCGGTGGCCATGTGCTCGGCGCAGCGCAGCAGGGCCGAAGGCCGCATCAGGCCGCGGTAATCCACGTCCCCTTCATCCAGGGTGATCTGCTCGGTGTAGATGCTGTGGTCTTGCATCAGGTTGCTCCTTTCCGGCCCGCACGGGGCCGCGCATCAATACATATTACGCATTTTCCTGCGCATCTTGCGCCAGATGTTGAAGCAGGCCAGCAGGATCATCGCCAGCAGCAGCAGCAAAAACAGGTAGCCGCTGCCGCCCTCGTCGTAGCTCTTCATCTCGCTCCACTTGACGTCCAGCTCGCTGTTCACTTCCTCGCTCAGGGCGGTAAACACCTGCTCTTTGGCGGCCACCTCCTCCGAGGGATAGGCGATCTCGCTGTACTTCAGTTCCTCGTCCAGATTTTCCCAGACGGCGGTGCTGGGGGTGGTATAGCCGATGTACTCGGCGTTGGCCACGCCCACGTCCACCTCACACATGAAGTTGATGAACATTTCGGCGGCTTCCTGGTTCTGGCTGGAAGCCGGGATGCACATACAGTCCACCGAGAGGACGCTGCCCTCCTCGGGGAACACCCAGGCCAGGTCGGGGTTGTCGTCGATCATGGTGATGGCGTCGCCCGAATAGTAGACGCCCACGGCCGCCTCGCCGCCGATCATCTTGTCGAAGATCTCGTCCATGACGTAGGCCTGGATCAGCGGCTTCTGGGCTTTGAGCTGCTCCATCACCTCGTCCACCTCATCGGTGGTGGGCGGGTTGACGCTCTTGCCCTCTTTGAAGGCCGCTATGGCGTAGGCGTCCCGGCTGTTGTTGAACATCAGGATGCTGCCGGCGTACTGCTCGTCCCACAGGTCGGCCCACGCAGAAGGGGCCTCGTCCACCATGGTGGTGTTGTAGATGATGCCGGTGGTGCAGAGCATATAGGGCACGGTGTAGGCGTTTTCGGGATCGTAGTCGGGGTTGCGGTATTCCTCGTCGATCAGGCTGAAGTTGGGGATGTTGTCGTAGTTGAGGGGCAGCAGCATCCCCTCGTCGATCATCTTGGCCACCATGTAGTCCGAAGGGATGATGACGTCGTAGCTGGCCGCGCCCGACTTGAGCTTGGCGTACATCGACTCGTTGGAGTCGAAGGTAGTGTAGTTGACGCTGATGCCGGTCAGCTTTTCAAAGGCGTCCACCACGTCGACGCTGTCGTCCGAGCCGTTGGAGATATACTCACCCCAGTTGTAGACATTCAGGGTCACGTTCTGGCCGGCGAAGCGGGTCCAGTCGTAATCCCCCGAAACGCTGATGTCCTCCGTCACCTGGACAGGCCCGGCCGCAAAGGACGGCAGGGCACACACGGCGGCCACTGCAAGGGCGGAAAGAAAAGTAACGAAACGCTTCATCTTCTCCCCTCCCCTCACATCTGGGCCTGCTGCTGGGCCGTCAGGTCGCGCCGGTAGCGCCGGCCCTCGGCCGCGTTGGAGATCAGGATCACGGCCAGGATGGCCACGAACATGATGGTGGACAGCGCGTAGATCTCCGGGCTGACCTTGCGGCGGGTCATCGAGTAGATGGCGATGGGCAGCGTCTCCACCGTGCCGCAGTTGAAGTAGGAGATCATGAAATCGTCGATGGAATAGGTCAGGCAGATCAAAAAGGACGAGAGGATGGCCGGGCTGATCTCGGGCAGGATGACCTTGAAGAACGCCTGTTTGGGGTCGCAGCCCAGGTCCAGCGCCGCCTCGTACAGATGGATATCCAGCTGGCGGAGCTTGGGGCTGACGTTGAAGATGACATACGGCACATTGAAGGCCACATGGGCGATCAGCAGCGTGGGCATACCCATGATGGTGTCGGGCAGCCAGGGCACGTCCGCGGCGAAGCGCTGATAGGCCACGAACAGCAGCATCAGGGAGATGCCGGTGATGATCTCGGGGTTGACCACCGGGATATAGGTCACGTTGGTGATGACGAGGCGGCTGGTCCGCTTCATCCCGGCGATGCCCAGCGAAGCGGCGGTGCCCAGCACGGTAGCCACCACCGCCGAGATCAGCGCCACCTCGATTGAGACGGCCAAAGCCCGCAGGATGGAGGAATTGTGCAGCAGGCTCTGATACCATTTTAAGGTGAAGCCGGTGAACAGGGCGTAGCCCTTGCTCTCGTTGAAGCTGAACAGGATCATATACGCGATGGGCAGGTACATGAACCCGAAAAACAGGATGATATAAGTCCGCTGCATCAGGCGGAGATGTTTCGTTTTCATCAGGACACCCCCTCCATTTCGTCTTCGTCAAAGCTGGACGTGAAGCTCATGCACAGCAGGACGATGATCATCAGGACCAGGCTCATGGCCGAGCCCACGTTCAGGTTATAGCTGTTGCCCAGAAACTGCATCTCGATCAGGTCGCCGATCAGCAGGTTGGCGCCGCCGCCCAGCATCCGGCTGATGACAAAGGTGGACACCGCCGGGACGAACACCATGGTGATGCCGGTGCAGATGCCCGGCACGCTCATGGGGATCAGCACCCGGAACAGGGTCTTGGTGGTGTTGGCCCCCAGGTCCTGGGCGGCCTCGATGATGCTCTGGTCGATCTTGACCATGCTGGTGTAGAGGGGCAGGATCATATAGGGCACATAGTTGTACACCATGCCCAGCACCACCGCGCCCGCGGTGTTCAGCATATTGAAGGGCCCCAGGCCGAACAGGCCCAGCAGGGTGTTGATGGGGCCGTTGATGCTCAAAAGGCCCATCCAGGCATAGGTGCGCAGCAAAAAATTCATCCACATGGGCAGCATCACCAGCATCTGCATGATCCGCTGTTTGTTCACCCGCAGCCGGGACAGGAAATACCCTACCGGGAAGGCGATGACCAGGCAGATGACGGTGGCGATGAGGGCCAGCAGCAAACTGCGGGCAAAGACCGACCCGTACCCGCTGACCGAGACCAGGTTGGCCAGGGTGAAACGCCCCTCGCTGTCGGTCAGGGCGTAGTAGCAGACGATCAGCAGGGGGATCACGGTGAAAAGCGCCATCCAGACCAGATACGGGGAGGCGAGCCGCTTGTCATACACTTTCATCCCGCATCACCCCTCGCTCCGTGCCATGATGTGGATCTCGTTGGGGCCGATCCGCATCCCGATCCGCTCGCCGGGGGTGCAGGCGCGGGTGGAATGGATCAGCCACTCCCGCCCGTCGCAGTCCACGTGCATCTCAAAGTGGACCCCCTTAAAGATCACGTCGCTGACCTCGCCGGTCAGCTGGCCTTCCATGGGCGAGACCACCTCGATGTCCTCGGGGCGGACCACCACCTGGACGCTCTGCTCGGGCTTGAAGCCCCGGTCCACACAGGGGAACTGCACCCCCGCGAAGGAGACCAGGAAGTCCCGGTGCATGACGCCGTCGATGATGTTGGAATCGCCGATGAAGTCGGCCACAAAGGCATTTTTGGGCTCGTTGTAGATCTCCTCGGGGGTGCCCACCTGCTGGATCACGCCGCCGTTCATGACGACGACGGTGTCCGACATGGTCAGGGCCTCCTCCTGGTCGTGGGTGACATAGATGAAGGTGATGTTCATTTCGCGCTGCAGCCGTTTCAGCTCCAGCTGCATCTCCTTGCGCAGCTTGAGGTCCAGCGCGCCCAGAGGCTCGTCCAGCAGCAGGATCTCGGGTTCGTTGACCAGGCTGCGGGCAATGGCCACGCGCTGCTGCTGGCCGCCCGACATCTGGGAGATGCTGCGGCGCTCAAAGCCTTTCAGGCCCACCACTTCCAGCATATCCCGCACCTTGGTGCGGATGGTGTTCTCGTCCAGGTGCTTGAGCCGCAGGCCGAAGGCCACGTTCTCGAACACGTTCAGGTGCGGGAACAGCGCGTACTTCTGGAACACGGTGTTCACCGGGCGCTTGTAGGGCGGCACCCCGGTGATGTCCTTGCCGTGCAGGCTGACCGTCCCCGCCGTCGGTTCCAGAAAGCCGGCGATCAGCCGGAGGGTGGTGGTCTTGCCGCAGCCGGACGAGCCCAGCAGGGTCACAAATTCCTTGTCGTGGATGTCCAGGTTCAGCCCGTTCAGGATGCGCTGGCCGTCAAAGTCCACCACGATATCCCGCAGGGATACGATTACAGAATTGTCCATTTTCCAAATGAGTCCTCCCCTTATCATGTTGCCTCGTACCAGCGGCAGGGATGCAGCCGGTATACAAGGTCTATCTTAAACAATCCCGCAGAAAATGTCAATTCAGAATGCAAAGTTTCCTCCCCTGTCGAACCGCGAAAACGCAAAAAGGCCGGATGCGGCAACGCATCCAGCCTTTTGTTTTCAGATTTTCAGGTTTTCAGTTCTTCCGCCAAGACAAAGGCGTCCAGGACCGTGCCGTCCACTGTGTAGATCGAGCTGTCCCCTTCCACCATCAGGTAGTAACCGTCCGTGCCGGCGGCATAGGTGAGCGCATAGTCCTTCTCCCCGTCCGAGGCGGACAGCGTGACCAGCGGCTGGTCAAAGCCGCAGGCGGACGGGTCCGCCCCGGCCGCCGCGGTGATCTGGCCGGTCACATAGCCGCTCAAAGCCGACAGCAGAGCGTCTGTTTTTTCCTCGTCGAGGGCGGCGTCGGGGTCGCCTTCCAGCCGCCAGACGGTGGTATAGGCCGAACTGTCCGCGCTTTTCTCTGCGTCCGGCACCGACACCGCCTGCAGGCGGACCGTCTCCCCGCCGGAGCGGGTGTATTCGATCCGTTCCAGCCGGCTGGCGGTGAGGCCCGCCGGGTTGAAGGGCTCGAACAGGTCCGCCTTGCCGTATTCAAAGCAGCCCGCCTTGGCGGAAGCCGCCGTATAGACGGCGTCCTCCCCTTCTTTTTGGAGGTAGACATCCCCGGTGATGGTGTTGGTGTCTCCAAAGGTGAAAGTGTTGGTCTGGCCCGCCGCCGTCACCGATACCGTCAGAAGGGGCGCGGCAAAGCCGTAATCCTCCCCGGGCTGGGCGTCCAGCCGGCGCTTGGCTTTCAAATCGGCCAGCGCGGCGGCCATGGCGTCGCATTTGGTCTGGTCCAGGTGGTAGTCCGGGTCATCGGAAAGGGTCCAGTCTGCCCCGTCGTAGGAAAGGGACACCGTCTCCCCCTGCCAGGTGTATTCCAGGGCGGTCAGGTCCTCCACCGCAAAGCTGGACAGGGGGATGACACCCTCCCCGGCGGCGCTGGCGGCCTGTTCTTCCCGGCGATTGGCCCAGGTCAGCAGGGCCAGGGCCGCCGCGGCCAGCACGATCAGGCCCAGCAGCACCAGCAGGGTGCGCCGTTTTGCGCGCATGGCGTTTCCCTCCTTATCTTCTGCGGCGGCGGATCGTCACCACCGCCCCCGCGATGAGCAGCCCCACCGGCACCAGGGCCAGAAAGACCAGGCCCACCGCAGCCGCCGTCCTCGCCGGGATGACCAGCTGGCCGGCTTCCAGGGCCTTGGATTCGATCAGGATATCGCTGGACTGCCCGGTCAGGGACGCCGCGCATCCCACCAGAAAATCGCAGTTGCCGGGGATGCTCTGGTACAGCAGGTCGTCGTCCATATTGGAACAGCCCACCCAGATCACCTGGGCCCCGGTGCCGTCCGCCTCGGCCCACACCGCCAGGTCGAAGGGGCCGTCCAGGTCCCCCTCCTCCTTGTCGGTGGTGGTCATGTTGTAGCCCGCCGCCTTGCTGTAGGCCGCCGCCGATGTGGTCAGCAGCGGCTCGGCGGTGATGCCGTCGGCCGGGGTGATGGCGATGCCCTGGGCCATCTGCAGCAGGACCGGCGCGCCGGCGTCCAGCCCATCCAGCGCGGTGCTCTCGGTGGGCGCGGCGTAGTCGGGCAGCAGGTAGTAATTGTACCCGTACAGGCTGTGGTTGGCGTCCCCTTCCACCACCAGCCCTTCCACGCGGGACAGGCCGAACCCGGCCAGCACGGCGTCCAGGTTGGGGGTGCTGTAGTAGGCGTCGGTCAGGACCAGCACCTTGCCCCCGCCGTCCAGATAATCCTGCAGGAAGGCCGTCTCGTCCACAGCCCCCTCCGCCCCGGCAAAGTCCGAAGCGGGGCAGTCGATGATGAGCAGCGCGCAGTCCTCGGGCACCGGCCCCGACAGCAGGCTGAGGGGCTCGGCCTCGATGTTCTGGGCTTCCAGCGCGTCCAGCAGGGTGCTGGACAGCGTTTTTTCGCTGTGGCCGGTGGTGTAATAGGCCCGGCTGGGCTCCCCGCTGGTGAGCCGGTAGAGGGCGGCGGTGATCTGCTGCTCGCCGTCAAACCGGACGCTGTAGGTATAGTAGTCGGCGTAGTCGTAGACGTAAAAGTCCGCCGCATCCAGCACGGCGCTGCGCTCCCCTGTGTCCAGGATCAGGCTGCCGCCGGACACCGTTTCGGCCCCGTACCGGGCCGCAAAGGTGGGATAGACGGCGGGGTCGATCTGCTCCCAGTGGATATGGCTGCCCGCCGCCGCATACTGGTCCAGCAGGCCGGTGATGATGGCGTCCTCATTGCCCGTCTCGCACAAATAGTAGATGGTCACATCCTGGTCCAGCGCGCCGGCCAGCTGAGCCGAGGTGTCCCCCAGGGTGTAGAGCCCGCCCTCCGAGAGGTCAAACTCGGTCCAGCGCACCGGGACCGCCTGCACCGCCAGATTGACCAGCACCGCCAGCACCACGGCCGCGGCCAGAATGGCGGTGGAATAGAGCCCGCTGCGGAAGATGCGCCCCCCGTCGGGGCGCTTTGGGTTTTTGTGTTGCATCCAGCGCACCCCCTGTCAGACCCAGCGGCGCTTTTCGATGCCCTGCGCCGTGAAGAAAAGGAACAACCCCGCCGCGCTGAGGTAATAGACCACAGCCGGCACCGAAAAACTGCCGTTGACAAACTTTTCAAAGGGGGCAAACAGGCACAGCGCCTCCAGCACTCCGCTGAACGCCCCGGTCAGCCACCCGCCGCGGAACAAAAACAGGGCCGAGATGCCCGCGGCCAGCACCGCAAAGAGGATGCACCCCAGCGTCAGGCTGCGGCTGCGCAGCCCGGCCAGCACCGCCGCTGCGGCCGCCAGCAGGGTAAAGGCCACCAGGGCCATGGCGCTGCCGGCGGTGAACAGGCTGCGCAGGCTGGGCATCAAAAAGGCCAGTAGCAGAGCCGCAAAGCCCAGCACCGCCGCCACGATCTGGTTTTCGGTCAGGCCCGAGATCCATTCGCAGAGGGCGATGGCCGCGCAGCCCAGCAGGTAATAGCCCAGCAGGCTGGCAAAATTGGCGGCCAGCGCGGTATTGGTGCAGCCCAGCGCCCGCAGCGCCAGGATCATGGCCGCATCGGCCAGGCAGGGCAGCGCGAACACCGCGCACATGGCAAAGTATTTGCCCAGCACGATGCCCCAGACCGGCACCGGGCTGGTGAGCAGCAGCTGGTCGGTGCGGGCGTGCCGCTCCCCCGCCAGGCTGCGCATGGCCAGCACCGGCACATACACCAGCAGCACAAAAGAAGTCTGGTACAGGGTATAGTAGCCGAAGTCGGTCAGGCCGAACCCCAGGTTGTTGGCCATGAAATAGAGGCCCGACGCCGCCGTCAGGAAGGCGGTCAGCAGCCAGCCCATCATACCGGAAAAGGCGCTGCGCACCTCCCGCACAAAAATCGCCGTCATGTGGCATCCTCCTCCCCTGCGTCCGGTGCGCCGTCCTCGCCGCCGGTCAGTTCCAGAAAAACTTCCTCGAGGCTGCTGTGGCCGGCGGTCAGGCTGGCCAGGTCGCCGCAGGCAGCCAGCTGCCCGTGGGAAAGGATCAGGATGCGGGTGCAGACGGCCTGCACCTCGCTGAGGATATGGCTGGACAGGATGACGGTGTGGCTTTTGCCCAGCTCCTGGATCAGGCGGCGCATCTCGATCACCTGCGCCGGGTCCAGCCCCACGGTGGGCTCATCCAGAATGATGACCTGAGGGCTGCCCAGCAGCGCCTGGGCAATGCCCACCCGCTGGCGGTACCCTTTGGACAGGTTGCGGATCAGCCGGGGCATCACGCCGGTCAGGCCGGTGCGGCGGGCCGCCTTTTCCACCTGGGCCTTCCGCCCGGCCCGGCGCACCCCTTTCAGGGCGGCGGCAAAGCGGAGGTATTCCTCCACCGTCATTTCAGGGTAGAGGGGCGGCGTCTCGGGCAGATAGCCCACGCAGGCCCGGGCGGCGTCCGCCTCCTCGGGCAGCGGGTGGCCGCAGACCGTCACCGTCCCGCTGGTGGCGGCCAGATAGCCGGTCAGGATATTCATAATGGTGGACTTGCCCGCCCCGTTGGGCCCCAGCAGGCCGTAGATCTGCCCGTCCTCCACCGTGAAGGACAGGTCTTTGACCGCCGCCCGCGGGCCGTACATCCGTGTCAGATGGGATACTTCGATCACTGGCAGCATCTCTCCTTTCGCTCTATGGCAATTATAGATAAGTGTAGGGCGCAAATGTGTTCAAAATGGGGCAGAAGGGTGAACGCTGGAAAAATTTAAGAATCTTAAGATTTTGCCCCGGCAATGCAAAAACGCCGCTCCCTAGAATAGGGAGCGGCAACAGGCTGTCAAAAAGTCCCGTCCAGCCGACATGTGCGGATGGACGGGACACAGACAGGGAAATTTGACGCTGAGAGTGTGCGAGGCCGCTAGGCCGAGTGCATGGTTCAGCGGCAAATTTTGTCCCCAGGGGCAGCGGCGGCGAAGCGCGTCCAGTGGACGAAGC
>ERZ1090861.182-NODE-182-length-41725-cov-9.748404_pt1 | contig 41725 bp, 44 predicted proteins | sample MGYA00478482_ERZ1090861 | MGnify/ENA primary metagenome ERZ1090861 (study PRJEB33644, sample SAMEA5815744) | chicken gut metagenome | biome: Chicken; feature: Gastrointestinal Tract; material: Caecum | place: Ireland | collected 2019-01-01 | study: A study of the... | reverse complement strand
AATATATATGAGAAAGATTAAAGCAACATTAAAGAACGCAGTTTTTTTAATTTTTGATCATTTCTTTTTCTCTGTCATATTCTGTTTTCAAGTTCTGCTTCCTCATCGTCCGCCGGAATGGTAAAGGTAAACCTGCTTCCCTCTCCCGGACGGCTCTCGGCCTTCACAGTCCCTCCGTGGGCCTGTGCAATCCATTTGACCATAGAAAGTCCCAGGCCGGAATGATTTTCCCCCTGCCGGCCGGTTCTGGACGCATCCGCCCGGTAAAACCGTTCCCAGATATAAGGCAGGTGCTCCGGCTCAATCCCGATGCCGTCGTCTTCCACACATCCGATAATTTCCCTGCCGGAACGTTTCAGGGAAACAATAACATGTCCGTTCTCTTTGCTGTAAGTCACTGCATTTGAAATCAGGTTGATCAGCATGCGGATATAAAAAGTCTCATCCGCCCGGGCATAAAGATCCGGTTCAATCCGGGTTTCTACCGTCACGCCGCGCCCTTCTTCTTCCGCCAGAAGCTGCTGTTCCTCCGCTGCTATGCCGGTAAGTTCGCTGAGATTCAGATATTCTTTGTTCAGCGGCTGTCTGCCCTGATCTGCTCTGGAAAGGAACAGCAGATGAGAAATAATATCCGACATGTCCCGGGCCTTTTTCTGAATCAGCATAATCTGCTCTCGCTGCTTTGCGGAAAGTGTTTCGTCCTCCAGGCATGCGCTGCACTGAGCCAGAATCACGCTCACCGGCGTACGCAGTTCGTGCGACACATCCGATGTAAACTGTTTTTCCCGCTGAAACGCTTCCTCCAGTTCCGAAAGCATTTCGTCAAACGTATCCGCCAGCGTATAGATTTCATCCCCCCGTGTTCTGCCGCCGCCTGTAATGCCGATACGTTGGGACAGATCTGCATCTGTCCGGATTTTTCTCACCGTATCTGTAATTTTTTTTACCGGCATCAGCGTGCGTCTGGTAAAACGGTATCCGATAAACGCCGTTGCGACAACCAGCGCCGGCAGCAGAATAAGCGCGAACCGGATGGTAACCGTGAAGCTGGCCTCCGCATCTGTAACTGATGTAATTCCCCGTATATATACGGTATAGTCTTCTGTCAGGCGGAAGGACATGTCATAAACATACCATTCTGTATTTCCTTCGGTAATACTCCTTACCTGTCCATCCGCGAAATCCGGCTGAGAATCAAATCCATAAGGAATTCTGCCATAAAGAAAATACATATCTTCATCATAAAGGGAAAGATATACATCCTGTGTCACAGAATAAAAATCAGAATCCAGCTGCAGTTCTCCGTTCCTGAGCCATACATCATCCGCGCTGTCCTGCACTCTTCTTTCCAGTCGGGACTGCGTGGATGACAATACTTCTCTCGTACTCAGCGAAAAAAGGATCGCAAGAGCCGCGCAGGTCACAAGAACCATAAAAAATGTATATAGAACGGTCAGTTTTAGTTTTAATGACAATCGTTTCATTTCTGCACCTTCAAAACATACCCGGAGCCCCGTACCGTATGAATCAGTTTTACATCGCATCCCTCGTCAATTTTCCTTCTCAGATAACGGATATAGACGTCAATTACGTTCGAGCCTCCGGCATAGTCAAAATTCCACAAATGCTGCTCCAGCCTGTCCCTGGAAAGTACGATTCCCTGATTCTGTATCATATACCTGAGAAGGGAAAACTCCTTGCCTGACAGTCGGATCTCCCTGCCCGCCCGCATCACTTTGTGAGTATCCGTGTGCAACTCCAGATCCGCCAGCCGATAACATGCTGTCGGCGCATCCCCCGGTTTTCTCAGAAGCACCCGGATCCTGGCCAGCAGCTCCTCAAATGCAAAAGGTTTAACCAGATAATCGTTTGCTCCTGCGTCCAGCCCGGTCACCCGGTCCTCAATGCTGTCCCGCGCCGTCAGAAGAAGTACCGGAGTGGCATCCCCGCGGCCGCGCATCTTCTTCAGCACCTTCAGGCCGTCCGCCTTCGGCATCATAATATCCAGCACCACTGCGTCATACCCTGCGCTTTCCAGATACTCCATCGCCTCTTCTCCGTCAAAGCAGGAATCCACACTGTAGTGTTCCTCCGACAGACGGAAACTGATAAGCCGGTTCAGATCCTTTTCATCCTCCGCAATCAAAATACGCATAACCACACCTCCTCTGTTTTTCCACTGTTATCATACAGTATACCCTTGTATTTCCGCCATTGTAAAGGAAAGAACGACCGAAGATAAAAGAACATTTTTCTTGACATGGAAGAATTGGAATTATATTCTGAAAATATCATTAACAGAGGGCAGACCCTTTTAAAAAAGGGTGCCTCCCCTTTAAGGAGAGTTTTCACTATGAACCACACAATTTCCAAAGAACTTATTCATTTTATCGAATCCAGTCCTTCTTGTTTCCATACGGTGAAATTTATGGAAGATTTTCTTTTAAAAGAACATTTTACGCAATTGCAGGAAAATAAAAAATGGCAGATTCAAAGGGGCGGGCGTTATTTTGTTGCACGTAATGGGTCTGCACTCATTGCTTTTACTGTTCCGGAGCAAAGCTTTTCGGGCATGCGCATTATTGCAGGCCACAGCGATTCTCCTTCCTTCAAGATCAAGGAAAATCCCGAACTGGAAACAGAGAAGCATTATATACGCCTGAACGTGGAGGGATACGGCGGCATGCTGTGCGCCCCCTGGTTTGACCGCCCGCTGTCTGTGGCCGGAAGAGTGATTATTAAGAATAAAAAGACCGGAAAGTTTGAATCCCGGCTTGTAAATATTGACCGGGATCTTGTTATGATTCCCAGTCTCGCCATCCACATGAACCGCGAGGCCAACAAAGGATATTCCTACAATATCCAGAAGGACATGCTTCCTCTTTACGGCGATATTTCTGCAAAAGGAACATTTCTGAAAATCGCTGCTGACGCTGCCGGTGTAAAGGAAAACGAGATTCTGGGGCATGATCTGTTTCTGTATAACCGGCAAAAAGGCTGCATCTGGGGTGCTTCTCAGGAGTATATTTCCAGTCCCAGACTGGATGACCTGCAGTGTGCCTTTGCTTCTTTGAAAGGCTTTTTGTCCGCTCCCAGAGAATCTTACCTTGCTGTTTACTGTATCCTGGACAATGAGGAAACCGGAAGCAATACAAAACAGGGAGCCGCATCCACCTTCCTGTACGACACCCTGACCAGAGCATATCGTGGTCTGGGAATGACAGAAGAGGATTATCTGGTGCACCTTGCGGACAGCTTTATGATTTCGGCTGATAATGCCCATGCCGTCCATCCCAATTATACCGATAAGGCCGATCCGTCCAACCGGCCGTTTCTGAATGAAGGAATTGTAATCAAATTCAACGCCGGGCAGAAATACTGTACCGACGCACTTTCCGCCGCCATGTTCCGGGATATATGCCGGGAAGCCGGAGTACCGGTTCAGACTTTCGCAAACCGTTCCGACATGGCCGGAGGTTCCACTCTGGGAAATATCTCAAACACACGGGTAGCGCTGAACACTGTTGACATCGGCCTTCCTCAGCTTGCCATGCACTCCCCGTATGAAACTGCCGGAACAAAAGACACCGGATATCTGATAAAAGCAGCAGAGAAATTCTTCCTATAGGGAGAATTTCTCTGCTGCTCTTTTTCTTTCCTTTATTTTTTTGCTTTTACGTTCCTTTTCTCCACTTCAGCCTGAAACTGCACGGCAAGATTCTGCCATTCCTGATAGCCTTCTTCTCCTCTGTGATCAGGCAGGGTATAATTTTCTTTTAAATATTTTCCCATATATGCAGTAACTTTCTGTGCGCCGTGGAGATTCAGATGATCTCCTTTGTCATAACTGTCTTTTTTCCAGTCGATTCCGATTTCTTTTGTCTTCATATTCAGATCAATATATGGAAGTGCGTTTTCTTTGGCATACGCTTCAATCGCATTATGTTTTTTATAGTTGTAATTATGCGGAGACGGCGCGCTCATAAGCAGAAGATCCGCGCCATTCTCTCTGCACATTTTCTTTATGTCTTCCATATAGTAATAAACAAATTCCGGAATCTGCTGCACATCTTTTGTTTCTTTCATATAGTGGTCGCTTCCTTCATAAGGAACCACTTTATCCCGTATTTCAAATCCTTTGAATACAGTACGTCCTGTGTACTTTTTCCCGTCAATAATCTGCTTCCACAGATTATGATAACGGAATATAGGGAAATAATACCGGACAGGTTCTATAATTGACATTGAGACATTAGTAAGAAATCCCGGATCACGAAACATCGCATTTGTCTCAAGAATAACCAATTTAGGCGACTGTGTTTTAAACGCCTCTTTCAGCAGAAAACAAGTCTCCTGGATCCTTTGTCCCGGCTGACCACAGTCAAATGACGTAATCCCCGTCTGATTCCACAGATCCATCGGAGACATCGAAGTATAACTTTCACTGTCTCCAATCACCAGAATGTCAATTGTATTTTCCGGTTCTGCGCCAACCGACGCAAAGGAACGGCTTCTCCCTATAATACCGTCTTTCATGCTGACAGCCACTTTCTGTATGCCAAAAGAAAGCACTCCCAGCAGCATTACAAATATTAAAACAAATAAAATAATTCTTTTTTTCGCTTTCAAACTTTCCTCCTCGGTATACTGAAAATACTCCCTTAGAATCCTGCGTATATGAGATCAACTTTCTGATATCCGTCCCCGTACGCCGCAAATATAACCACCGCCAGAATCAGCGCATAGTACGCGCACCAGCGCAGCGGAAGCCGGCATTCCGAGAGCCTTTCCCTCACACATATTCCCCGTTCTTTTATCATACCGACTACTGCCACCACAATGCACCCGGCCACAACCGCTACAATATCAGACTTCTGCAGTCCCAGGTTAAGAAGAGTTCCGTCCCACAACTGCCGGATCTGGAAATCCTCAAATATACTTCGGAACATATGGAGGCCCGCCCGGAATCCATCTGCCCGGAAAAACAGCTCTCCCACAAAAATAATGATCCATGTTTTTGTAATCTGTACTCTTCGCCATGCCCGGGAATCCTCGCGGATATGGAAGACGTTCAATGCCCGGTCCCTTACAGGCTGTACGGCAATGCCCAGCAGGATCAGGGTAAAATAATACAATCCATAGAAAATATAACTCCACCTTGCGCCATGCCACAAACCGTTGCAGATCCATACCGGCAGAAGCGCCATGGCAGAAGTTCCCAGCATGGTTACATACTTGCCCAGATGTTTTCTGCCGTACTGGTTCCATTTCTTTACAATCCCGGACATAGAAACCGGATAGAAAATATATGTCTTAAACCATACTCCCAGTGTAATATGCCATCTTCTCCAGAACTCCGCAGCATTTCTTGCGCAGAAAGGCTGACGGAAGTTTTCCGGAAGACGAACTCCGAAAAGTTCACCGCTTCCGATTATCATATCCATACATCCTGAAAATTCCATATAAAGCTGTACGGTATAGGCTACTGCTGATACGGCAACAATGAGACCGCTGTAAGATGTATAGTGCTCAAACACCATTCCTACCGCAACCGCCAGCCGGTCAGCCACAATCTTTTTCTTAAAAAGCCCCCATATAATCCGGATATATCCGTTTTGCAGATTCCGAAGTTCCAACGGCTTCTCTGAGAAAAGGGTATCAGATACATCGGAATATCTGCTGATTGGTCCTTCCATAATCTGGGGAAAAAACGCAAGGAAAAGCGCTGTATTTTCCAGATTCGTCTCCGCTTTTATCTTTCCCCAGTACACATCGGCCATATAGCCAATAGCCTGCAGGGTATAAAAGGATATGCCGATAGGCATAATAAGAGACTTCTGCTCCAGCGAAAAAGGAAGATGACACATCTCTATCACGCCGGATATATTACTGGCAAAGAAATTATAGTACTTCAGATACGCCAGCACACCCAGCAAAAGCACAACTCCAAGCAGAAGCACCCGTCTGCTCTGCTTCTGGTATGCCGCTTTTACCGCCTTCCGCTCGCTCCCCGAAACTTTGGCGGCCGCTGCTTTTTCCTCCGATTTCAGCCATGCCAGCCATATACCGATACAGTGGACAAGCAGTGTGGTCGCGAGAAGATATACCAGCAGCTTTCCGCTGAACAGATAGAAAAACACATAGCCGCATGCCAGCAGCACCCGCCTGCGCCAGCCTTTCGGCGCAAGCTGGTAAACTGCCAGACATACAGGGAGGAACAAAAGCACATATAATAATGAATCGTAAGACATTGTTTAATTCTCCTGCAGTCTGCAAACCATTTTGTAAATCGCTCCGGCGGAATTAAAATTCTCCGGAATCATTTCAGATGCCTCAATCTCTATATCAAAAGCCTCCTCAAGTTCTGCTACAAGGGTGATCACTCCGAATGAATCCAGCAGCCTGTCATCAATCAGCGCCTGTTCCTTCTCATAATCAATACTGTCATCAATCTCCCGTAAAATATTCATTAAAGTTTCCATCCTGATAAACCTCCTGCAATCTCTGTTATTTCTTCTGCCGCGCGGCGTTTTCCGCCGTCACTTCCGTCCTCCGGCATATTCCATAAATATGTATCCCTCTGTTTTCTCAGCAGCTGCCAGCCTTCGTCCTGCTGATATGTCACAACCGACGGCAGCGGGTGACTCAAAAACAGGGACATTCCTTCCATCGCCGAATACGCGCCTGTCCGTTCAAAAGCAAGAATTTTTCCGCTCTGCACTCCCGTCAGCTTCACATCTCTGCACAATACGTCATTTACCGTACAGAGCGCGCCGCATATCGTCCACGCTTTCTCTCTGCCCTGCTGTTCTCCCGGAAGCACCTGGAGATGCGGTTCATACATCCCGCGGATCTGTCCGTCATAATTGATCTGGTGATTTCCTCCGTCCACAATACAGTATTCCGTATCTCCGTTTTTCTTTATATCCTGGATCTGGGTCAGGTAATATCCGCACTCAGCCGCGATGGCCCGCCCCAGTTCAATTGTCACATGCCCCTTCCACTGCATGGAATCTATGGCCTCCCTGAGAGCTGTCAACCCTTCATCTTTGTATGTCTGCACGTCCTTGCCCTGAAAATACGGGACTGCAATACCAGGACCATATTCCAGACATGGAATGGACACTTTCCACTCGTCCCGAATCCGGATCAGAAGATCATCCAGCATGGAGATCTCTTTTTCCAGCTGCTTTAGCGAACGTTTCTGCGTTCCTGAGAAGTAATGGATCCCTTCTATTTCAAGGTACGGACTCATATTTACCACATTGAATACACTATGGAGCATATCTTCATCCATTCCAAACTGATTACCGCTTGTAAGTCTTGGGTACAGTCTGAGCTTCACCATATGGGCATCACTCCACTCCACAAAATAGTGAAGCTGTTTTACGGATTCCACGGTATACGCGCACCGCCCCTGACAGAATTCCAGAATCCGGAATATATCTTCCTTCTTTTTAAGTACTCCGGATATAAACAGTTTTTCAGGCGGGATCCGAAGTTTTCTGCAGATCTCAAATTCGCCCATGGAACATACTTCAATCCGATCCGCTTCCTCCGCCATGTGAGCAGTCAGAAAGGGATTTGCCTTCATTGCATAACACAGGCCCACATCTTTCCCGAAAGCATTCCGGAGCCGCATGGTCTGGGCGGTCAGCCGGTCAAGATCAAAAACATACAATGGTGTTCCATAACGCGCCGCCGCGTATTCCAGTTTTTCTTTATTCAACTCTCCTACCTTCCTTTCCCGGCCGCTACTTTTTTCAGATAATCCCGGTCCGTTTTTCCGTTTTTATTCAATGGCATGACGCTCATCTGCACCAGACGTGGAGGCACCATATAAAGTGGAAGCTTTTCCTTCAAAGTTCTGCGTACTTCCGAGGGCTCCACATCTCCCATATAAAATCCCACGATACGGTTTCTGTCACGGTCAAATATGCAGCAGCTTTTCTGAATATTGTCCACGCTGTTCATAGCGCTTTCGATTTCCTCCAGCTCAATCCGGTGTCCCATGTGTTTAATCTGAAAATCTTTGCGTCCGGCAAATACCAGCTCTCCGTTTTCATCAAAGCATCCCATATCACCGGTTTTATAAATTCTTGTCTTTTCATTTCCATTTACAGGATACAGAACAAACCGCTGCGCCGTCTGCTCCGGATTGCGGTAATAGCCTTCCGCCAGTGATTCTCCTGCCACGCAGATCTCTCCCTGTTGTCCCGGCGCAGTTATCTGCTGTCCGTCTTCACCCAGAAGAAATACAACTCTTCCGGGGAAGGCGCGCCCTGCAGGGATTTTTTCTTTGTCATCATACCGGCGCTTCACCCGGTAAAATGTACAGTTGCATGTAATTTCCGTAGGACCATACAGATTCACGAATTCGGCGTCAGGAAGGGCATCCTGCCAGATCCGAAGCTGTTTCGGAGGCATTGCCTCCCCGCTGAACATAACTTTGTTCACATACTCCGGCACCCGGTAAGCCAGTCCTTTCAGCGAGGATACAAGCGTCAGCGCGGACACGGCCCAGGTCAGTGTGGTTACTTTCCGATCACACAGATCATCCAGCAGTCTGGGCGGCGTTGAAAAGTATTCTTTCGGAATCAGCGCCAGTTCCGCTCCTGTCATTACTGCCGAATAGATGTCTTTTACCGATACGTCAAAATCAAAAGGCGCCTGGTTGCCAATTACATCAGCCTCTGTTATATGGAAGCACTCCGTAAAATGTCCGATAAACTGAAGTACTGATCTGTGGCTTACGATCACTGCTTTCGGATTCCCTGTCGAACCGGATGTAAACAGTCCGTATAAGGGATCCGCCCTGCGCCCTGCAGAACGAAGCTGTGCAAGCTTTCCCGCGTCCATTTCTGATTTCAGAAGATCTTCTGCCAGAACCGGCTTCAGTTTACCGTCCGCCAGAAGTCCCGTTGTCTCCAGCAGATTTTTTCCGTTTTCATCCACGACAACAGTCTCCGCTTCCAGCGTCCCGAAAATCTTTTGCAGCCGGTCTCCCGGATTGTCGGGATTAACAGGAACGTAAAAGCATCCTGCGTACACGGTACCGAACATAGCGGCCAGCGTAACTGCGCTCTTTTCCATGAGAATAGCCACCGGCCGTCCCGCCGGAACCAGACCGGCAAGTCTGCTCCCGATTTTTCGGGCCATTACGGCCAGTTCATGCCACGTCAGCGACATTCTGGTATCAGACACAGCAGTTTTATATTTATACTTCTCTTCTGCCTGCTCAAGGCAGTCAAGAATGCTGTCATATTCTTTTTGTGTGTCATTTTTATTCAAAGTCATTTGTTATCACCCCTTGCGTCTTTGTTGGGATTAATTGTAAGGGACAGATATTAACATGTCCTGTATAGATTCTTAAGATGATATGTATACATTCTTAAGGTAATATGTATTCGGATTTGTATGATTGAGAAGGGACGCCGGAAGAGACCGGTGGGGTGCCGGAGACCACACTTGCGTTCGGACCGCAGACGAAGCCGGTACGTAAGAGCGCAAAGATTTGAACTGTCAGAAATATAAATGTTTTGAATTTATAGTCACACAGGCCTGTACAAAAACCACAGCAAATTCAATTGTCCCTGGTGTCTCCTGATATGATAAACTGTACTGTAAGAATATATTTATCCAGGCAGCCGGAAATTCCTGCCCCGGCCGCCTGCGTCCTGACAGGAGGGAAATATTATGAATCTTAATATCGGAATTATCGGAACGAATTTTATCAGCAGTGACTTCTGTGAAGCAGCCGCTTCTGTGCCGGAAGCAGAGCTGTATGCCGTTTACTCCCGGAAACAGGAAACCGGTGACGGATTTGCCAAAAAACACGGAATTCCCCGGGTATACACGGATTATAACGCCTTTCTTGATTCCGGCCTGAACGCGGTCTATGTGGCGTCTCCCAACTTTGTTCACTGCGAACAGACTCTGAAGGCGCTGAGGCGCGGAAAGCATGTGCTCTGTGAAAAAGTTATGGCAGTGAATGAAACCCAGGTGCAGTCCATGATTAACTGCGCCCGGGAAAACGGTCTGATCCTTCTGGAAGCCATGCGCCCGGATTTTGATCCGGCATATGATCTGATTGAACAGACTCTGCCCCGGCTGGGCCGGCTGTCCCGCGCCACATTTGAATTCTGCCAGTATTCCAGCCGGTACGACCGTTTTCTTAGCGGAGAAACCGTAAATGCCTTTAACCCGGAACTGTGCAATGCCGCCGTTATGGACATCGGCGTATACTGCATTCACTCTCTGGTGCGTCTGTTCGGAATGCCGGAACAGATCAAAGCCTTTTCCACAAAACTGTCAAACGGATTTGAGGGAAGCGGCACAGTACTGATGCAGTATGACGGCATGACGGCAGAAGCCATTTATTCCAAAACTGCAGTTTCTGTCACGCCCAGTGTGATCCAGGGAGAAAAGGGCTCCCTTCTCATCGACTATGTCAGCCGCCCTGAGACCCTGGAGCTGCGTCTCAGGAAAGGATCCCGGGATCCACTGTCAGGAGGGAGTACAGAAATGCTGCCCTATACACCGGCAGATAACAATATGATTTATGAAATAAGGGAATTTATAAGACTGATTAAAAATAAGGAAGTGAACCATAAGTATCTGCAATATTCTCTGGATACCATTCGGATTATTGACGAAGTAAGACGACAGAACGGGATTGTTTTCCCCGGAGCAAATGAAAAATAACCGGCCGGTTTACAGGAAAAACAAACAGTTAAAAAGGGTTGGTTTAAAATATACACACCGAATTTTTGACAGCTAAAACTTTCTCCATAAAATTCAAATTCCCTGCAGCAGGGAGCAGAATTTCAAAAACCTGCTCTCCGCTGCGGGGAATTTATGATCTCTTTTCCTATTTCTGTCCGCATGGTCTATTCCATCCCCAGTTTGATCTCCAGAATCCTTCTTACCGACTCGTCAATCCGCTCTTCGGTCAGTTCTCCATTTTCCAGAGCAGCCATAACGCCGTCATACGCCGCCTGAAAATCCGCCGGCATGAGAAGCATATCCACCCCCGCGTTCAAAGCCGCCACCGCAGCCTCCCCGGAGGAATACTGGTCCGTTATGGCGCCCATATTCAGAGCGTCTGTTATTACCAGCCCGTCAAAGCCCATATCCTCCCTGAGGAGGTCTGTAACCAACTGCCGGGACAGAGTAGCCGGTGTATTATCCCCGGTCACTTCCGGGCAGGCGATATGGCTGACCATAATGACCCGCAGTCCGTTGTCCGCCCCGTCCTGAAAGGGAACCAGAGCTCCGCTTTTCAGCTCTTCCAGGGTTTCCTCCACATAAACATAGCCCTCATGGGAGTCTGCCGTGGTTCCTCCATGTCCGGGGAAGTGTTTGTACATGCCGATAATCCCCTGGTCATTCAGCCCTTTCAGCTCTGCCGCCGCCATCCGGGATACCAGCTCCGGATCCGAGCCGAAAGAACGGTATTTCACCACCTCATTTGCCGGATTGGTCAGCACGTCCGCATCCGGCGCCGCGTCCATATTAAAGCCCAGATCTTTCAGATAGGCTCCGATGATGCTGCCGGTCTCATATGCCTCCTGCGTATCGCCGCCGGCGCCTACTTCACTCATATTGCCGATCTCCGGCACGCCGAAGGCAGAATTGCTTCCCACTCTTGCTACCTGTCCGCCTTCTTCGTCCACGGACAGGAAAATGGGAAACCCGCTCCGGGCAGACGCGTACTCCTGGGTGTTTTCAAGCATGGTCCGGGTCTGATCCGGATCTTTCAGATTCTGAGCAAAATAAATCAGACCTCCCACCGGATGTTCTTCCAGAGCCTCTCTGGTACCGTCTCCGGCCTGAATCACTGTCCCCACTCCGGTCAGGGCTTCGGGAGTAATCATAAAGAGCTGGTTTACTTTCTCTTCCAGCGTCATAGACTCCAGCACCCGCTGAATCCTTGTTTCCTGCCACGCTTCCTCTGCGTCTGTCCCTTTGCCGGACACCTGTGCCGCAGCCTGTATGCCGGCTTTCGCATACGGCGCTCCAAGGGGAAGGGCGCCATAACTTCCTTCCCCTTTCTCTCCGACTGAACCGTTCAGGAACCAATATACGCCTGTTCCCAGGAACAGACACAGCAGAACCGCCGGAAGAACCCATTTTATCCATCTGCTGCCATTCTGCCTTTGTTTATTCTTTCTGCCATATTCCCTGATCTTTCTGGAATTCTGCCGCCTGCGCTGCATCTCACTTTTTCCGTCCTTTCTCTCCTTCTTTCCGTTTCGCCTTCTGCCTGCGGTATGCCTGGTATATTCTGGATCCGGTTATGCCTTTCAGTACATTTATCCCGCACCGTCTCAGATCTTCTTCTTTAACCGCTCCGTTCCTTACCGCGTTTTTCAGTTCACGGACCGCGCTTCTGCCGCCCGGCATAATCAGATCATTTCCGGACGCCACAGCCCTCACGTGACTTCCCAGCCCTTTGCCCGTGGCAAGCCAGTCAGTCATCACAAGTCCGTCAAATCCCCATTCGCACCGGAGTACTCCGTCCAACAGCACTTTACTGTTATTTACATAAATGCCGTTCACCTTATTGTAGCTTGACATGACGGCTCCCGGTTTTCCTTCCTCAACCGCTATGCGGAACGCTCTCAGATAAATCTCCCTCAGAGTCCTTTCATTTACATTCGCATTGGTCCGGTTCCGGTTTTCCTCCTGATTGTTACAGCAGAAATGTTTTATAGTGGCAAAGCAGCCCCTCCGGGACTGAACGCCTCTTGTCACTGCCGCGGCTGTCTTTCCCGCAAGCAGCGGATCTTCAGAATAATATTCAAAATTCCGTCCGCACAGAGGATTCCGGTGTATATTGAGAGCCGGAGCCAGCCAGTATGTCACTCCATAAGCCTCCATCTCTTTTCCCACTGCTTCCCCCACAGTTTCCGCGAGAGGCAGATTCCAGGACTGAGCCAGAGACAGCCCTGCCGGAAATGAGGTGGCAAACTGATAAATACATGGCTGTTTCTCCGGATTTCCCAGGCTGAATCCGGTCAGCACTTTCGGGAAATATTTCATGGCTGACATAGCCGGCTCAACGCCTTTCACCTTCCCGCTTCTTGTCACTGTAGACACCCGCTGCAGGCGAAGCCCTGCAGGCCCGTCCGCCAGGCAGACATTTGGGATTCCTTTTCCCAGCAGCCGTCCGGTAGTATAACCTGCTGACCCCGGAGCTTCGAAAAATCTGGGGCCGCCGCCATGTACTCCCGCGCCCACAAGCAGTTCACACAGCTCATCATCATCCAGAGAATCCAGAAGTTTCGAAACTTCCCCTTCGCGAGGAATCTCCGGCAGCACGTACCGGTGCGTCTTCGCCGCAATTTTCTCCGCGCTGACTGCAATCCGCTCCACATCTGTATCCTGTATATCCGCCGTATCATCCAGCTGCGGAGGAGCAATCTCCTTTACTTTGCTCATTCCCCTACATACAGACCGACAGACCTCTGTCACTGCATCCCGATCCAGCGTAAGTACGGCAGCCGGCCATGTATTCCGGCTGGATGTTCCCAGCCGCAGCACATAGTCTCCGGCCTCCAGCACATAGCTGGCATCTTCTTCCCGAAAATATGCCAGATCTCTCAGATCAAAATCAAGCTGCAGCTCCATGCTTTCTCCCGGCGCCAGCTCCCGGGTCTTGCCGAATGCGGCCAGTTTCTGATACTCTTTCGGCGCCCCGGTCTGCGGACAGCTTACATAGAGCTGGACCACTTTTTTTCCCGAAAACCGACTGCCTGTATTGGTCACTTTAACTTTTACCTGTACCGATACGGCACCGTCCGCCTGGCGTACATTCACCTGCTCCTTTTCCACAGAAAAGTCTGTGTAGGAGAGACCATAGCCGAAAGGATACCGGGGTTCTGCTCCGAAACTGTCAAAATAACGATATCCCACATAAATACCTTCCCGGTAATACTCTTCATCCACATTTCCATTCAGGTAGCTGTATTCCATTGCGCAGGGAATATCTTCATATTTTCCGGACCATGTATCTGCCGTTTTTCCCGATGGGGACGTCTTTCCGCTGATCAGATCCGCGAACGCCCTGCCGCCTTCCATTCCCTGCTGGGCAAAGAAAACAACGCTGTTAATGCCATGGATTCTGTCCAGGAAACTCATGTCAAAGACTGAGCCTGTATTGATTACTACAATTGTCCTGTCATATTCTTCGGCACATGTCTTCAGGTTGGCCAGTTCCGCGTCAGACAGAGAATATTCTCCGCCCTCAAGCCTTTTGTCTCCGCCCTCGCCTGCCTGACGCGCAACTACATAAATACATGTATCCGTATCAGAGGCCTGAATATCCGTCTCTGTAACCGGCTGCCCGAAAGGATACTGATAGGGAACACTCATAAAATTTATGATTTCAGCAGGTTTCATCCGCATGATTTTCCGCCGGAACTCTTTCCGGAACGCTTCCTCGCCCTCCCGGTACAGTCCGGCATACTCCTCAATCCATTTCTTTGTCGTCACAGTAAATCCGGCCTGCTCCAGACCTTCCAGGATGGTCACTGCATGCCGCTCATTTACCTCACCCGAACCGGTTCCGCCTTTGATCGTCATCCCTGCTCCGGCTCCGTACAGCGCAATTTTCCCGGGAACGAGGGGAAGTGTTCCGTCATTTTCCAGCAGTACGATCCCTTCCAGCGCCGCCCGATAGGAAATCTCTTTGTTTGCTTCTTCCAGAGGCGTTACCCTGTCTGTAAACGCCGCTTTATTTCTGATCTTTATTTTCATGGCCGGTTCCTCCTTTTTCTCTTATGCTATTATAAGGCAAACCACACAGATTTTGTAAAAAAATAAAAAAAGTATTGTTTTTTATTCTCATCCTGATTATTCTATTATAGGAACACAAACGGCAGTCCGGCCGCGCACAGCCCTTCCGGACCGCCAGAAACATATTATAAACAGACGAGGTATACAAAATGAAACCGATTAAAGAAGGAAAAGTACGCGAAATCTATGACAACGGCGACAGCCTGATTCTGGTCGCGACTGACCGGATCAGCTGTTTTGACGTTATCCTGAAAAACACGATTACCAAAAAAGGAACCGTGCTCACACAGATGTCCAAATTCTGGTTTAACATGACAAAGGATATCCTGCCGAATCATATGATTTCCACAGATGTAAAAGATATGCCGGAATTTTTCCGGAAACCGGAATTTGACGGGAACAGTATGATGTGCAAAAAGCTGAACATGCTTCCCATCGAATGCATTGTCCGCGGATATATTACAGGCAGCGGCTGGGCGAGCTATCAGAAAGACGGCACTGTATGCGGCATCCGCCTGCCGGAAGGTCTCAAAGAATCCGATAAACTGCCGGAACCGATCTATACACCGTCCACAAAGGCTGAGATCGGCGACCATGACGAAAATATTTCCTATGAGCAGAGCATTGCTCATCTTGAAAAGGCATTCCCGGGCAAAGGGGAAGAATACGCTTCCAAGCTCCGCGACTACACTATCGCCCTTTACAAAAAATGCGCGGATTATGCCCTGAACCGCGGTATCATTATCGCAGATACCAAGTTCGAATTCGGTCTGGACGAAAACGGCAATATCGTGCTGGGCGACGAGATGCTCACACCGGACAGCTCCCGTTTCTGGCCGGCTGACGGATATGAGCCGGGACACGGCCAGCCCTCCTTTGACAAACAGTTTGCCCGCGACTGGCTCAAAGCCAACCCGGACAATGACTGGACGCTTCCGGATGATATCGTGCAGAAGACAATTGATAAATATCTGCAGGGATACGAGATGCTGACAGGAGAGAAACTGCAGTAATACGGTTTCAACTAAAGACAGATTCAGCAGAACCGGTCACTCCGGTCTTTCTAAATGAATACTGACATAAAATCATTCCCGCAGTATATGCAAGAACAGGAAACAGTACTGTCACAGACAGTTTTATGATATTCCACATATCAGCATTATACTGCGGGAGTTTTATACTTCAGACAGCAGCATTCATTTCTGCCTTCTTTCGGGTAAAAACCACTTAGGTTAAAACCACCTGTTCTGTATATTTTTTTAAAGCAATTCACAGGGATACTTTTCTATAAAATATCTTATTTTAACATTTCCTCTTTCTTCTCCAGAATCGCCGCAACAGCAGCACATGCCGGACAGTCACAGTATTTTCCGCCTGCGGCCTTAATCTGACGTCCGTGTTCAGCTACACCTTTTGCAGCTTCCTCACCGCCGAATACTTTTGCGCCCATCTCTGACTCCGCAAATGCAATCAGATTGTCTACCGGCATAATGTCAGCTTCCAGCTCCTCAATGTATCTGGCTGTCTCTTCCGCCTCTTTGTCTGTACCGGCAGCATCCAGCCATGCCTGCGCCGCTGCTTTTGCCTCTGCACTGCAGGAATGCGCTGCCATAAGATCCTTTGTTTTTTCAATAACAAAATCACGTACTTCTTTTGTCATAACAAAAACCTTCTTTCTTATAAATTTGTCTCTATTGTATCACATGATCCAGGATTTTACGATATACTTCCCTTAACCGGAAAAATTATCGGGAAAATATATCAAATCCGGAATTCTGCCGGATTTACTGATGTCATTTTCTTACTGCTGCGGTATAATCCTGAAGAAGGAGGTATCGGCCCCGGTAAACGATCCGTAGATTTTCCGGAACTGATGAATTCCGAAAAATCGGGCAAAAGAAACGATAATATTTCTAATATTGATTTAAAATATATGATAACTGATATGGCTGAAATGGATAACAAAAACCGGCAGGACAATCGTATCATTGCATGGACTGCATATCCGGTCGTAATCATAACCGCACTCTGGGCTGTATTATCCGGTCATGCAAGTATTCTCGCGGCATGGATATTCGGCGCCGCCGTCGCTCTTGCCATAACAGGGCTCTGTCTCTTTGCCGTTAATCAGAACAATACTTCCGGCCGCAGAATCTATGGTATATTTATGATTCTCGGAACAGGACTTTCTTTACTGTTTTCATATTTAATGGGATTCAACAGTTCAATCCTGTTGTGTGTGGTATTTATCCTGTTCAGTACCGTAGTGGGAATCGCCATCCGGTAAAACAGAAAAGGCGCACATAAAAATATCTCCCGAAAACTTTATTACGTTCAGAAGATATTTTTTTATTTCTTTATAAATATTATAACTCTTTTAGTTTATTAGATATATTCCCAGTCATCCCTGATACATCCCTGTTTTCAGGAGCGATTCTGCGTCAGCACTCCTCTCTTCAGACGAAAGACCACATCCGCCTGATCCGCCAGCTCACCGGAATGGGTCACTACAATCACACACTTATTCATCCTGTGAGCACTGTCTTTGAGTATTTCCGTAATGTCTCCGGCGGTATCTTCGTCCAGACTGCCGGTAGGCTCATCCGCCAGAATAACCGGCGATTCACTGGCCAGGGCCCGGGCGATGGCCACCCTCTGCTGCTGTCCGCCGGAAAGTTTCAGCACATTGCGCCGGGTCTCTTCTTCTGTCAGACCCAGGCGCTCCAGGATCGGCAGGGGCGGCAGTTTTGATGTCAGCGCCACATTCTCCCGGGGCGTCAGATAATCAATCAGATTGTAGCTCTGAAAAATAAAAGCCACATGATTTTTCCGGTGATCGGCAAGTCCCGTTCCGGCAATATCCTGCCCTTTATACAGAATCTGTCCGACTCCGGGACTGTCCAGACCTCCCAGCAGAGACAGCAGTGTAGTCTTGCCGCATCCGGAAGGACCCAGAATGGCATACAGCTTTCCCTGTTCCATCTGCGCGCTGACTCCCTTCAGAATCCGTTTCTTATTATTGTAGGAATATTGAACATTCTTTAGTTCCAAAATACACATGGGTATGATCCTCCTTAATTCATCTTTGTCAGTATTTCTTTCGGCTTCAGCCGCAGAACGGGAATCCCCGCGGCGGTCACAGAGAAAATAATCAGCACAGTTCCGGCGCCGTACACAAACAGAATATCCTGTCCGTTTACCCCGACCTGTATCTGCGTCAGTTCAACGGGATCCTCTGTCTGTTCCGTCTGTTCATTTCCACTTAGCCGGGCCGCCTCATATTCCGGGGCAGCAGCCTGTTTCAGCAGATATTCCCCGGCGAATCCGGTGATGTTCCTGCTGCAGACAGCCGCAACGGCAAACGCGCAGACCGCGGTCAGGCATACCTCTGCCAGATGCTGAAGCAGTATATTCCATCTGCCGATTCCCATTGCCAGGTAAACACCGGTTTCATGTACCCGGCCCCGCATCCACATAGCAAGGATCAGGATCAGCAGAGCGGCACTGACAGCCAGAACAGCCAGAGACAGGATAACAACGATCTGTTCCAGAGCCTCCAGAGATTTCCTGGCATTTTCATAGTCCACCGCATGCTTCGTAAAAGTACACTGATCCCAGGAAGCTCCTTCCAGCTCCCGGATCTGCTGAATAAGCGCATCCAGTTTTTCCGGATCGTCAACCTGAAAATCCGCAGATTCAAAATAAGCATCTCCCCCTTCCGGAAACAGTTCGCAATAACTCTGAACGTCAATAAAAATGGTATTTTCATAAAGCACATGAGAAAGAAGCACCTCATCCTCCTGTGGTTCTGTGCTTTCAAAAATTCCCTTGATCTCTACCTGCACAGACTTACCCGCAATGCCTTCCCCGGTCATTACATCATCTGATACCATCTGTTCGTTCAGACTCAGCAGTATGGTATCGCCGATCTGCAGATCATTTTCCTCCGCCAGCCAGCGATGGATCACTGCCGCATATTTTCCCCCTTCAGTTACAGGACTCCCCTCCTCAATTTCAAATCCCTTTTCTGTAAAAAATTCATCCTTCTCCGTAAACGAATCTGCTACCACTTTTCCCGCATGTTCGAAGCCTTCCACAACCTGAAAGGCGCCCTCTGTCCTGATCTGCAGCGGTGTCCCGTCCTCATGCAGATATTCTGCATAGGAGGCGGAGCGTCCGTTGTATCCTGTGATTCCCGGGAGCTGCCGGATTGCCTGCAGCACCCCTTCCGTCAGCTGCCCGCCGGATGCTCCGGCATCTATGGAAAAAGCGCCCTTCAGGGACTGACGCACATTCAAAGCAGCTGTTTTTGTAGCTCTTTGGACAGAAAAACAAATCAGAAGCAATATTCCAATTACCAGCAAGAGTAAAAAAAGCAAAAGGGTTTTCCCTTTTTTCCGGGCATTATACAGAACTGCCCGCCTGATCCAGTTCATCCTGTGCCTCCTCTCATTCCATCATGGAAAGAATTTCTCTGGGTTTATATCTGAAAACAGGGATGCAGGAAAGAAGAACCGCCGCTGACAGAATAAGCGCGCCGCCGGCGCATACCCTCGCAAAGTCCCACTCTGATACAGCTGCAGTCCCGGCTGCGATACCTGATTCAAACAGACCGGCAATCCATCCGGCAGACCATCTGCTCATAAACCACGCCGCGCCAAAAGCGGGAACTGCTGTCAGAGCCGTCTCTGCCATGTGCTGAAGCACCAGCGCTGTTTTCGGAATTCCCATGGCCAGCAGGATGCCTGTCTCCCGCAGACGGCTTTTCAGCCAGAAGGAAAGAAACAGAGCCACAACTCCTGCGCTTATCACTATAATAACAATAATCAGAGTCCGGATCAGAATTGTTGTATTTGATATAGAACCTGCGGTGCGCTCGTATACTTCGTCATTGACTGTCACATTGAAGTTATTCCAGTTAATACTGTCAATTTCCTGAACGCTACGGATAATGCTCTCCAGCTGTTCCGGGTCATCCACATAGAAATCCGCATACTCATACCCCTCCCGCTCAGCTTCATCATCCACCCAGTCTATAAGAGATTTGGTCACACACATAGGCGCAAATATATAATTTTCATAGATATTGTAAGGAGCCATACTGCTCCGGTCTTCCTGGGAGGCAAGAATCCGGAACATTCCTACAATCTCCGCCTCCACACTTTTATCTCCGGCATTTACCGCTCCGGTCACCCAGTCCGGGCGGTAGATCAGCACCCGGTCGCCCAGGGAAAGACCGTGCTTTTCCGCCAGATCCTCACTGATTATAATGCCGTCCTCATCCTGGTCTGTAATGTGCCGTCCCTGCGTAAGCTGGAATGCCTGACTCAGAAAAAGCTCGTCATATTCGGTAAAAAAAGAGCCGATCACATTTGCCTGGTAATCCAGATCCGTGTCATCCCACAGGGACGTATCGTAAATCATCCTGTACGGATTTCCGGACAGATCCGTCAGATTATAATAGCCGATTTCTTTGGCGGTATATCCTTTGATTCCCTCCACTTTCCGGATCTCATCAAGCATGGCGTCCGTCACAAATTCCTGCTGAATCACAGACATGCCTCCGCCCATGCTGTTCATACTGCCGGTAGAAAGATTCCGTTCCACCGTAAAACTTGCTCCCGTTGTTCCTCTCAGCTTAGCGGAAGTATTTTCCGAAGCCTCCATTGCAGAGAGACCGCTCAGCACAAATGTAGCCGCAAGAAGCAGTACCGCAAAGAGAAGTAATGTACGCCCTCTGCTCCGCAGAGTATACAGCCCCGCCCGTTTCAGTAAATTCATCGTCTGTAACCTCCTGTATTTGATAGGACGATGATAGAGGAGGAAAGTGGAGCCTTGATGAAGTCCGGAAGTATTTTCGGTGGAGCTGTCTGAACTTTATTCCTTTATACAGGCAGGAAATATTCGCCGTCACCTTTCATATGGTTCACTTTTTTTGAAAAAATTTTTCAGACATAGAAATACCGGGAACCGAACCGAAGGGTTCTGCTCCCGGTCTGATCCTGCCATGCCGGTTTCTGACGTCTCAGAAAGCCGCCGCAAACCGCACGCCCTTTTCTGTATTTTCCATTTTATATGAAATCCCGTGATGGTCAAGTATTGTTTTTGTAATATAGAGCCCCAGGCCGCTGCCGCCGCTGTTCCGGCTGCGGGACTGCTCTACCCGGTAAAAAGGCATAAATATATTCTTCAGATCCTCTTCCTCTATGCGGGCATCCGTATTCTCAACACAGAAAACGCCATTCTTCAGGGACACTGTAATTACAGCCCCTTCTCCGGAATAGGCCGCGGCATTTCCAAGCACATTGGTGAAAACCTTTTCCAGCAGGCGCCCGTCCCCCTCATAATGAAAATCCTGCTCGATCTCCATGCGCAGCCGCATCTGTCTGTCCTCGATCCGCCCCTTTATCTTCTGACAGCTTTTCCGGAGCATCCTGCTGATATTCAGATCCGACCGGGTCAGCTGAAAATCACTGCCGCCCATTCTTGCGGCGAACAGAATTTCTTTCACAATCTCTTCCATATCATTTACCGTCTTCATGCAGTGGCGCAGATACCGGTCCCTGTCTCTGTATTCGCCGACCTGGCAGATCATCCCCTCCAGTTCCCCTTTCATAATGGCTATGGGAGTTTTCAGTTCATGGGACACTGCGGTAAAAAAATCAATCCGCTGCTTTTCCTGTTCCCGCTCTTTTTCAATGTCCTGCTGCAGTTTCTCATTCGCCGACTGCAGACTGTCCAGCGCCTCCGCCAGCCTGTCGGACATTTCATTCAGACTGGCCGCCAGAACGCCGATCTCATCGGACCGCTTCACTTCACATTTCCATGTCATGTCCAGGCCTGTCATCCGCCTGGCAACGCTGCATATACGGATCAGCGGCCTGGAGAAATAACGGGAACAGACAAAGGCGCCCATTACAGAGATGAGAAGGATGATGGCTGCGATAAGAGGAATGAGGTTCAGCAGTATGCCATAAGACTGAGATACCGGCACAAGAGAAACCTCCGCGAAAATCCGGTACGTCTGTCCATTTTCCGCAAAGGACGCTGAACAGCTCAGGGATTTTGCAGGCGTTTCCCCTGCCTCATCATCCGCGAAGTTGACTCCGAACACATTTTCCCCGCTTTCATCATCAATCCTGACCGAGGCGTTATTCTTCATGGAAAATTCCAGAATCCTGTCAGAACTTTCCTCCCATCCCTCCGCCTCCAGAGTCTCCGTCAGCTCATAGAAGTCTTCCGTCACCTGGCCTTCCATCTCAGTCCGGTAGCTTTTCGGCAGAAAAATCAGAACCATCCCGTAAATAATAATACAGCAGCCGGCCAGAAGAGCCAGCATGGCAATAAACGTTTTCGCCTGAATGCTTTCACGGATTCTCTTTCTCAATTCTGTACCCCACCCCTCTGACCGTCTCAATATAATCCCCGCCCAGTTTCCTGCGGATGTTTTTTATATGCGTGTTTACGATCTTTTCATCTCCGAAATAATCATATCCCCAGATGCTGTCAAGCAGACTTTCTCTTGAGAATACCCGGCCCTGATTTTCCATCAGAAGCCGGAGAATCTCAAACTCACGGGCTGTCAGAGAAACATTTTCTCCGCCGACAGATACATCATAATTATCCGGATCCATTACAATATCCCGATAACGCAGCTGTGTATCTTCCTCTCTGGCGCCGCCTTTCTCCATACGGCGCAGCACCGCTTCAATCCGCCGCACAACCAGAGGCATGGAAAAAGGCTTTGTTATATAGTCGTCCGCCAGAGCGTCGAAGCCTTTCATCTGGCTGAAATCGTCATCCAGCGCCGTAAGCATAATAACAGGCGTACTGCTTTCTTTCCGGATCATTTCGCACACGGCAAAGCCGTTTATCTTCGGCAGTAATATATCAAGCAGAACCAGATCCGGACGGCACTCGCGGAATCTGTCGATTCCCTCCGCGCCGTCATCCGCGGACACAGCCCGGTATCCGGCGTCCTCCAGAAATGCCCGGATAATATTCTGGATGGGCTTCTCATCTTCAATAATCAAAATCGTTTTCAGCATCCCGCGCACCTCCCTGATGGGCAGTGTAGCACAGAAATATGGAGATTTGGTGGAGCGGCACGCCTTTTTTATCAAAAGCAGCCGGATTCCGTTCTGGATGAACAGGACATATTCCCGGAAAGGTTCTGTTCCCGGCGCCGTTATTACCGCCTGCTCTCACCAGGCCCGACTGTCTGCTCTTTCGGATTATAGCCCACATTGATTCCCGAATCACAGACCGGATCATACCTCAGGAACTGGGGATTCAGGGAAACCCGGGCTGACGGAGTATGCTTCAGTTCAAGAGGCACGGTGGGATAATTGAAATACAGAACCGGACGGTCCGGATCCCAGAGATTGTGCAGGGTGACCTCCAGCCAGTCTCCCACATTTGCGCGCAGGATCAGAGGCTTCGGAGTATACTTTCCGGCAAGCACAAGATCCACATCCTCCAGCGGAACAAAAATCAGTCCGTCCGGATCATGATCCCCATAGCGGTTGTATATCCTGTTAATTTAGCGTTCTTTATACTATATGTCAGTCCCTGGAATTTGGAGAGTTCTTTTTTCCGGCCGCAGGGATCAGATTCTGATACCTGCTGTCATTATTCAGAAATTCAAAGTTTCCTTCGTCCCGAAAACATTTCCTAAGATTTTCTTTTATTTCCTCCAGATCTTCCTCTTTTATTTCTTTAAACTCCATATGCTCATAGAGGGATGAATTTCTGAAACTTTCGATTTCTTCTACGCCGGAAAGCATCTCTTCCATTGCAGCAATCACCGTATCAGCGTCTTTTTCCAGAGCAGCGATTTCAAGGAAGCTCGAAATCTCATAATATTTCCCCATCTCGAAAAACTTTGCCGCCTCGGCCTGCTTCTGAACGATGCTCCGCGCCTTTTCCATATCATTTTCTTTCAGCGCAAGCAGATAAATGCCGTGAAGTTCCATGCTTACTCTCTGATAATCTGTAAACAGAAGTTCTTCATAGGCTTTATATGCTTCCTGCATCCGCCCTGTCTCAGCATAAATCTGCGCCTGTTTCCTTTTTCTTTCCGGATTCTGTATGGAAAAATACTCCAGATATTTTTCTGCTTTATCATACTGCTTCTTCCTCATATAAAATCCGGCCAGAGAATCCGCCGCACTCATCCGTATAGCCTCATCTTTACTGTCCAGCAGGCGTGTGTATAAGGAAGTCAGATACGGATCGTACTGCGCTTTGTCCGGAACTTCCCGTATCGTCCGGTAGGCATCAAGGCAGAGCGCGAGATTCAGAATCAGCGGTTCACAGTTCGGATACTGTTCCAGCTTTTTCCTGGCCCACCCAAAGGCCTCTTCATATGATCATCTCCTTATGCTGTTTTTGCATCGGCCTTTGCTAATACAAGAATAGCAGAGGAAACATGTCCGGGCAATTGAATCTGAGTTAAACAGGAACTTATAAAAATTAACCGTTGTTCATGTTTCAGGAACAAACCGGTGCATTTTTATATATTTGCATTCCCATGCCGGATCATAATAATAACTGTACTCCCTCATCTGGCAGCCATGACACAGGTCATCCGCCATCTCTAGAATCACATCCTTAAGTTCCAGATTCTCCTTCCATTTCTCTTCCATAGCGCTGTACCCAAGCAGAGCGCCGAGAATATTGCCTGTCACTGCCCCGGTAGAATCGCTGTCGCCCTTATGATTCACGGAAGCAATGATTCCGGCGGAAAAATCATCCTTATACCTGAGAGCACAGTACAGAGAGATTCCCAGAGTCTCTTCCGCTACCCAGCCCTCGCCAAGAGCATGAATATTCTCCAGATCATCCGCGGCATTCTCCGACAGCTCCACCGCCAGATTCATAATGCGGAGCAGTTCCTCCTGGTGCCGGTCCCCGGCAAAAAGCTGTTCCATCATATCCCGGGCATCCAGTACAATTTCCTTCAGATCCGGATTTTCATCTGTCAGAATTCTGCTGATAATATGGGTCACTGCCGCCGCAGGCATGTAGCCGAGCGAATGGCCGTGCGTAATGGCCGCAAGCTGAGCGCCTTCCAGATCCAGTTCCCGCAGCCCTCCGGAATAATTCTCTCCCGGGCGGTACAGCAGCGCAAGGGGCGCCACTCTCATAATACCGCCACAGCCCTTGCTGTTGTTCGCAGGATTTCTGATATAGTCCTTCCGGTTATCATTCTTTGCCGTCAGAGCGTCCAGACAGGTGTTCCCCGGCGCCCGGCGGGAATACAGTTCCGGCACATCAAGCAGCCAGGAAACGCCGCCTTCTTCCATATAGCGCTCATGCCGGTTTACTTCCCGCATGGTACTTTGCTGTGTCTTCAGCCAGTCATAATACGCGCTCTTTACATATTCTCTGGGCGGCCCGGCAATCCCCCGCATCAGTCCGCGGGTCGCCCCGGCCAACAGACCGTTTGCCGTAAACAGCGTCATCTGCGTATCATCGGAAATCAGGGCCTTCCCTGACCGGGAATCCGTCTCATACTCTGTAATCCCTTCAGGCCCGTATGTATCAAAAATCTGCTTCTCCCGCCAGAACTCAACGGCGTATCCCAGCGCGTCGCCGGCAGCGCCGCCGGCCATACACCCGCGGACCGCATCCAGGTGTTTTTCCGTTTCCCTGATCCTGGCCTGCGCCGCCTGATTTTCCTTCTCGTCTTCTTCCCGGTAAAAATGGCTGAAATTTCTGAAAAACTGCCGGAAATTGTACTGATCCGGAGAGTGATCCAGAACCGCGAAATCGATGCGGCGGAAAAAATCCACAGCTGACATGCCGTCATAATCAAACTCCTTTATCGCCTTATAAAACAGATCCGACACAACGCGCGCGTCATTGCCGAAGGCGCCGCAGCCGAATGCTCCAAGGACCAGCACCTTATAGCCAAGATACGCCGCCGTTTTCAGCATGCCGGTGATCCGTTTATAAACCATTTCCCGATACTCCTCGTCCGACATTCCTTCCAGCCCCCTCCGGACCATCGGAGCCGCGCAGGTCATAACCGATACAATAACCGAGTCCTCAAGAAGATTACCGTTCTCGTCTTTCAGGATCTCCACATCCGGCGTAATAATGATTCCGTCGGATCCCATATAAGTATGAAGATTTCTGTTGTAGGAATAGTAAGCCCAGGCCTCCCTGCCTTCAAGAGACAGAAGCAGCGAGCTCCTGCGGCACAGATCTTCCTCCTGGGCCTTTGCCCCTCTCCTGACTCCGCCGCCCGGATTCACCGGATTTGCCAGGTTCAGAACAAGGATCCGGTTCTCCCCTTTGCCCTTCAGCAGATAAGAGCATTCCCTGCAGCGTTCCACAGCAAGAGAAAAAGAGTCCATATTTACACAGTCCACACCGATTCTTCCCATAACAATGGTATGGGAAATTTCTTTGCTTTCACTGATCTTCTCAATATCGTGAGGCAGATAAACAGAAGCATGTTCCATCTGGCGGCGGGAAAGTTTCAGTTTTATTTTCTTCCCATCTGTTATGTAATACCCCTTCTCCAGGATTTCCATGGTATCCTGGAAAATATTCATGTTATTCTGACTCATAGGCGCCTCCTTGTGAAATGATATTCTGTTCTGCAGATTATAAACACATACGGCTTATTCTTCATGGTTCTTCGCCCTTCCAATCCGTATACAGACAGTATATCATGAAAACCGGTATTTTCAGAAATCATCTGCAGTACAGACAGCTCCATCCCGGGACATTCCGGCAGGTTTGCCGGCAGAATTTATCTGCCGGCCCGGACTTGCCTGAGGGAAATTTGCCTGAGGGAAATTTACCTGAGGAGAATTTTCCCTTTTCCGTCAATATCAATTTTTAAATCCTCAAACCCTCCGGTCAGAAAGCATACCCTGTATTTCCCGTCCCGCCGGCAGAAGACCGCTTCACAGAAAAGTTCTCCCATTGCCGCCAGGCGTCTTTCTCCCAGAGCCTCCACCCCGGCCAGCACTGTGTTTTCCGCCTCCAGCTGGAGCCGCTCCGGCATCTCCCGGTAGTGCAGACAGAGGTGTCCTTCCTCCAGAGGATTTCTGCAGATGCATTTTTTAAACGCGCTCCCTGCCATCATGTACACGGCAAAAGCTGCCGCCAGCTGTCTGTCGTACTTCTTTTCACAGTTTGAATAATTATTTGCCATCTTTTCTTCCTCCTTGACAAAAAGTTTTTCAGAGCAAGAATCAAAAAAACCGATTTTGAAAAAGGGCACACTTTGAGCCTTGACTCCAAATGCACTCTCCACAAAATCGGTTATAATAAAATTCAAACTTTAATGGTAAAGAAGTACTCTACCGTTACTTATCTTATCATTCTCTGCCTTCCGCGTCAACCGGAAAACAGAAGAATTACAATAACATTTCCTCCAGTTCTCTGTGGGGCCGCAACACATCTGACTGGTAAATATCAATGCAGTTCATCAGCGCGCCGCCTTCCGCATATGACGGAAAGAGAAACCCGCACTCCGGGCTTCCCGCCTCGTAATCCCCGGTAACCGGACAGACCGCGCAGATCAGATACTCAAACATCTGCTCCGACTCTCCCAGCCTGACATGATCCGCCGCCTTGGCCGGAATATCATACCGGTCATGAAATACAAAGATCCCGTACTCATGATCTGAATGATATTTTTCCCCTGTCATCTCATAGAAAATCTCAAGCAGGGCATCGTTCTCCAGCCCCGAACTTCGGATTCCCAGCAGGAGCTGATACATGCTCTCCTTTCCCCTGGAATATTCAGGAATCACATAACGCTTCAGATTGCCGTTCGTCTGCGCAAAAGGAATCGTCCTGGCAATCTCCAGATTCTTCGCCCGGTCCGCTCCCGACAGCTTAAGAAAACGGGTGTTGAATGTGCCGTCAATAAACCCGTCCGGATCCATATATGCCCCTGCGATCCGTGTGATTGAAGTCCGCTTCACTGTCATGCGGCGGGTGAGGGCAAGCATGTCCTCGCGGTCAATCTTAAGAGAACGCCGGGGTGTGTTAATGTCTGTGTTCATAGTGTTTACTCCTTGTCAAGTCAGATTTCGGGCCGCTGAGGTGTTTCAGAGAAGCTCCAGCGGTCTTTTATACAAAGGATCTGATTCGCACCTGTTTTTCTCACATTATACGCTCCGCCGAGAACACTGTAAACAACCAAACCATACACATACAACCAGAACATATTTTTTCATCTGTTTTATCAAAGAATCTCTTGACTCTCACGCAGCGTGATATTGTATTCTTTTCTCAGAGGAACATAACAGATGCTGACCGGTCATCACTGTTCTGACCCTTTTACGAGAGGAGCTGTTTCAATGAAAAGTATAAGCCAGGTTGCCAGACTGACTGGCATCAGCGTACGGACACTGCAATACTATGATGAGATCGGACTGTTAAAGCCCAGTGAACTCACTTCATCCGGCTACCGCCTGTATGATGATAACGCGCTGCAGACCTTGCAGCAGATCCTGTTTTTTAAGGAGCTGGGATTTTCGTTAAAAGAAATCCGACAGATTCTTGAGAATCCGGATTTTGACAGAATCACCGCCTTTAAAGAGCAGAAAAAAATGTTCAGGCTGAAACGTAACCGAATCGACCGGCTTATACAGCTTCTCGAACGGCTTGAAAAAGGAGAACAATGTATGAGTTTTAAAGAATTTGATCTTTCCGATTACATCAGCGCTTTGGAGGATTTTAAATCCAGTCAGGCTGAAACCGTCATTGAGCACTGGGGAAGTATTGAAAATTTTGATCTGTTTATTCAGAAAATTAAGGATGATGAAGAGCATGTTGCAAGGCTTGCAATCCAGCAGTTTGGCAGCATAGAGAAATACACCGAAGAAATGAAAAGCAATCTGGAGCATTTTTCAGAAATCATGGATGCATGGTACTCACAGGTCCCGGAAGAAATGCGGACAGAAGACAAGTTTCTTAAGCTGGCCTCACATAGAGACGAAGATGTGGCTTCGGAACCAGTGCAAAGTATTGTCAGGGAAATTATAGCCGGAGCTCAGGGGAACACCTCCAGGCTGCTGATCGGCGATGCGCGGAATTACTGCCGGATGATGATTGATCTTTACTCCAATGATTATCTGAGCAGGGTATTTGATACACGGCACGGGGCAGGAAGCAGTGGGTATATTGTAAAAGCCTTTCGTTATTACCTGGAGAATAATCGTTCTGAAAACGGTTAAGGCCGGTTCGTAAATCGCGCCCGGGAATGGTGATTTATCAGTATTCCCGGGCTGACTGTTATTCCAATCCGGGTTCCCTGAATTTCTTTCCTTTTCTTTCCAGGCTAAACAAATAATATCTATAAATTATATAACCTGTCGCTGTCATAAAGATCAGAATATAAGCTATATTATCTTTCAAGGTTCTGAGATAAAGAGCAAACAGAACAAATCCTATACTCTGAATCATGACTTTGAATTTTTTATCTTCAAGTTTTCCCATTTTAAATAAACAATAGCGAATTGCTATTACTGCCGGAGAAAACACAACTGCTATAATAGTCAGCAACAGGGCCTGCTTATGCCCGGCGAATTTTTTTAATATATTTCTCTCTTTATTATCAATTTCCAGACATTGGTACAAAAGACTTAATGACGCCTCATCCGGTACGCTTTTTCCCAGCTCCCATTTTGAAATAGTCTGCCTGGTAACATATACAGAATCTGCCAGTTCCTGCTGCGTCATTCCTTTCTTTATTCTTGCCTCTTTTATTATTTCTGAAATTTCCATATATCCTCCACTATCTGCCGTCAGTATTCAGAACGCTGCTGACAGCAATAAACGCTCCAATACATAATATTATAACAAAACCCGTATCCCATTTCCGCTCAACCAGGAATCCATATATACATATAAAAGCAAAAACATTAAAGAGAATCCACCTGAACACCTTAGGATAACGATCTGATAGTTTTATAATGTACATTGCAGCCGGCACCAGTAACAATCCTGCTATCCCGAATAATCCAATGGCAGCAGTCCAAAAGATATACTTCTTGTTTTTTCCCTTAGATTTCATTATAATTAAGACCTCCTTTATTTTATGCTTTCATTTTAGGAGGTCTGTCTGCTAAAGTCACGCAACGGGCACTGTAGTGAGCGCAACAGCTGCGTTATATCCTAATGATTATGTTTTTTGTGCAGCTTCAATCGTTGCCCGCAGGCAATACAAGCCCGGCAGATCAGGATAAGAAACCGCATATCCGCCTTGAATGATACATCTCATTGCGTCTTGTTTTGATATATCAGAATGAACTTCCTTGCATTGTGAGTCAGTCATTCAAATTATCAATCCAAAAGGTAAGTAATGTTACTCCCTGCTATATTTGAGTCTGGTTGTCAGTTTCTTTCATCAACTTCAAAACTACTTGATTAACCATCTCTGACCATCCGGCATATCCATGAACGTTCCGCTAATGCATTCAATCTTTTCACCTGTGGGATACCTTCGAATAAATTCTTCCTCCCTATAGTCCGGACCTTCATACCAGCAGTTTGATATCAGAAAGTCATTCTCTCTACGATAAACTGTCTCACCTTTCTCAACCTCAAATTCACTTTTTTCAGGCCAAAGTATCTGATATTTCCCGTTATTATCGTCACGTGACAAAAATACCGGTGCTACCCTCAGCATCAGATTATAGCAATCATCAATATCCGAACGCCTTAACTCAGCAATAGTATCCACTTTCTTCTTATCAACCTGATATCTCTTGATGTAAATCTTCCCTTCAAGAAAGTTAACAAGCAGAATAAACATACACCCGTCATCAAAAACAGGCTTTCCAAAATATTGTCCCTTCTCTCGACGAACAGGTTCTATTACCTCGCCTTCCGGATATTTTATAAATACCAGACGATTACAGTTCACTTCATGTCCTTCATTGAACAATTCCTCAGCTTCATAGAGGTCGCCGGAACAATAATCCGTTGCCCAGTACCATTGGTTAGTTCCTTCGACAAGTTCGATATTATTAATACCGTTCAAATTTATTATCTTATCGCATTTAATATTGATCTGCATCGAAACTCCTCCTCGGCGGATAGATTGAACTGGCTACTTTTCTATACTTTTTTAATGATTTTATTATTCCCATTACTCAAAATTTCTTCTTGTATTTGTGCCAATCCAAATTTTTAGAGCCAAAATAGAGCCAGTTAGAGTCGCTGTCTGTGCCCCTTTATTTTTTTCAATATCGCCATAACATCCGGCTGCGTTGGAGTAAATTTAATGCCACATTTCAACATTCCCATAACTTTTCTCGCTTTTCGCTCAATCTCTCTGGCTGTATGCTCACTGATCAACCTCAAATGATTTCCGGCAATCGTGTATTCCCGTTCTATGTATTCTTCTGTTATCGGAAACATATCCTGTATCAGAAATGCGCTTTCCCGGCTGTCATTCAGTTTGACAATATGGATAATGTCGCAAGGTCTCCCTGCTTTTCCCTTTTTCTCTATAAGCTGTCTATATTTATCAATGCGGCTGGACAATGGTATCATCCAGTATATCCTGGTACTTGTATCCTCAAAGTAATAATAATGCAGTCTGTTCCCCGCCTTATTTCCTTTAAGATACGGATCTGACATATCTTGAAAAATTTATCTTTGATAATATAAAACCCTGTTTTCTACATTTGTTTATCCTCATTATAGAAAAAGCCCCCCGCCTTGTGGCGAAGGACTATACTTTCGACCCAACCACTTATATACCGCATATTGGTCAGCGGTAAACTTTCAACCCAACCATTTGTATACCACATATCGGTCAGTGATAAACTTTCTTTACGCTTAAATTCTAGCAAGTGCAAAAGAAAAAGTCCATAAAACCTTGCATTAAATTGTATACGAAAAATTTCAAATTATTTATTAATTTACTCAATCTTGGCGTGCCGCTCAATATTATTAATCGTATTTGTTTAAGTATTGTATGGATTCACGCCATTATTCAAACTCGGCGTGCTCTCCGGGATAATTAACTGTATTTGTTTAGGTTGTGTATGAATTCACGCCGGTATTTACTTCAATTACATCAATTATTTTGGTTTACTGATTTTCTGTTGCCAAAATGTTGCCACTCATCTTATATGTTCCACTGCAGTAGTCTTCTCTATTTTGAATAAACTGCGTCATTCTTAGAAAGGAGGTACACACAGTACTGATTCATACTGATCCCTTCTCTTTTAGAATGCTCTGCCAGAGACCGGTGCAGACTCCGGGGAATTCTTAGTTTAAATTGTCCGGAATAATCTTCTAAATTATCTGGTTCGTGTATCTCAATTCCTTCTTCCAGTGCAGCTTCAATCCATGCCTTCTTGGCGTCTACCGCATTTACAACCGCATCTTCAATCGTTTTCCCACAGGTAATACAGCCCGGCAGATCAGGATAAGAAACCACGTATCCGCCTTCTTCTTTATCTTCTACGATTTCCATTCGATAAGCCATCCTCATATAATCACTCAGCGTCTTCATCATTTCTCGCCTCACTTTCTACAACCTGTCTCACAAGTTCCACATAAACCTTCTTAATTGGTTCATGCTTTGGTATCGTAATTGGCTGGCATCCAGATTTTCGAAATGTATAATGACTACTACCACTTCTCGGAGCATTCATCTTGTAACCATAACTTTCTAATACTTTCCGCAGCTCATCAAACCGGAGGTCTCTCGATAAAGTGCAGATACGCATCAATAGTTTATCCCATTTTGACATTTGAATACCTCCTGTTTATATTATATGTGGTGCCATATTTGGTGTCAATAATATGTATTATAATTTATCCGCACTGGCAACAAAAAATCTTTTTAAAACTATAACCATATGCAATATATCAAATGGCAGATACCCGTAGAATATCTGCCATTTGATGTAATCTGAGTAAAAATGTAATTATTCAAACTCCCTGCAACTATAACATAATCGTTAAATAATTAATGACTTTTTGTTTATTTTGGTATTCATAATATCCAATTTACACACCTTATTCATAATTTCCTTCCAAACAGGTATCATACGGGTATCACAAATATTTCTTTTTAGGCGCCCTATCTACATGGTGCTAGCACCATGTAATTAAAGTTCAACATTTGGCATTTTATGCGTCTTAACTTGCAAACTCCCCGAAATAACATCGGCATTATTTTTTGAAATTATTTTGTATCGAATATCATTATACACATTGATATCTTTTAAAAATAATGGCGTTGGAAAAGCAACAGCACTGTGTTGTTTAATATAGTCTATATGTAATTTTACAATAATCTCGTTGCCCTTTTCATATATTTTATAGCAAAAAATATCATCTAGGTCATTCTTATATTCTTCTTCATAATCACGCCCTCCAAAAGGAAAAACAGAGGGTGTATCAGGAACATATACTTGATTAAATGGTTTACAAGAAGATTCATAATCTATATATGACTCTGTTCCTTTTATTTCAAATAAATCATTTAGTGAATTATCCTCTTCTAAGTTAGAAAGGATTCCTTCTTTAGGAATTCTAAATTCTCTATGTGACAAAAGCATATTGTTAGGCAAATATAATTCAATGTCTATATCTTCATCATACATAGTTCCCTCATTAGTTAAACACAATTTAATAGCTTTCATTCCTCCAAAACATTCTTCGACAGAACACCAATTACTAAAACTACAAATCGTATCATATAACCGCAAAATATTATTATACTTTTCTTTTTCTTCCTCCTTGCCTTCTAAGCTATGTCCTCCGCCTAACACTGCCAAATTGTTAAACATGTTTTCTCGCAACATTCCTAATGCAAAAAAGTTCTCGTTTAATTCTACTTCAAGGAACTCAGCGACTTTTGAGATTAATTCCACTTTTTCTTCCGAAATTTCTACTTCTTTATAACCTAAAGATGTATTATATTCACTCTTGCATTTTTTCACTGGGCTCTTCAAAATTTCTCCAAATAATTTCCTTATTCTATTAAGCCTTTCCTCACGATTTTCAATACCATTAAAATCAAAATTAACAACTTCAGCAGAATCTTTAATCTCCCCATTACAAATAGCCTTCAAAAGCAACTTAGAACTTCTTTGCTCCACTAAGGTTGTTATTTGTTTTAACGTTAAAAAATACTGAGACAAATGTGCATAAAATATCTTTCTCAATTCCTCATCCGAGTTATAGCAATAAAACAATCCCTTTGATTTATATTTATCCTTAAAATCTTGTACTTTTTGATATTGATCGAAATCGCATTCAGATAAATTTACTGGTTTTTCGGAAAAATAAACAAAAACTTGTTTTCCATTGCTTATCATATTTTCTATTTCTTCTTCCGATCCTGAGCCATATTTATCTGTCGGTGTTCCAAATCTTGTCCAAAACAAAGCAACCGCCGCATCGCAATTATCAACAAACTGTTTATTCAGTAGTTCTTGCGGTTTCCCACCTGACTGTGCATATGCACTTTTGCTCCAATGACGGGTACGAATACTAATTCCTAATGTAGTAGCAAATTGTTGGTTAAATTCCTCAACAACTTCTTCTATAACTTCAATTTCACTTTTAATATCACCAGGACATGATATAAGCAAATCATACAATAAAATATTTTTAGGCATTCTAAATTTCTTCTCCTTCTTCATCAAAATGCCAAGGGCAGGCGTTACCTGCCCCTATGCTTCTCTTTCCTTTTCTGCTGTTTCAGTTCAAACTGCCGCTGTTTCTCTGCTTCCCGTTGTTCCCGGCTCACAGCTTTACGTTCGGTTTTAAACTGCTCCTGCTGTAATTTCAAAGCCTGTTGCGACTTCGTTCCTATCCCAGTGTTCTGTACCTGTTTCCGCACATCCCTCTGTACCCGTTTCGGATTGCGACTAGCTTCTTTTACATCAGTTGCCACAGCCGGACTAAATTTCAGTCGATAGTAATTTTTCAGAACAAAATCATATATCTCGTAATCTTTCGGTTCCGCACCAAATGTAACCTTGCATACAGACAATTTCTTCTCCGATATGTGTTCAAACACACCTATCCAGAATGGTTCTTCAAAAAATACTGTCAATCTACCTGATACTTTGTCCATGACAATTCCTCCTTAAATGATTGTATGAACAAAGAACGGACGACCCTAAGGAGGGAGGGTTACTTACACCAGATGGTGCGGCCGGGCTACCTACCGGCTCTGTAAGGAATTTTCTCTTACGTTGCGTTTTTATCTTTGCTCCTTGATTTTAGCATACCATTAGCAATTTTACCACAATAAATAAGGGACACAGCCACCGCCATGCCCCAAATTCTTACCGTTCCAACGTTCTCTCGATTTTCTGTTTCTGCCCTTTCAAATCGTTCTGCTTCTCATACAAGCTGTCTCGTTCTTTACAGAGTGATTTCATGCGTTCCAACTGCGCCTTCACTCCCTCCCGGCAATCCGGTTCTATCCGTTTATATTCCCCTGTCAGACTGCGTATCTCATTATTGTTTGATTTTATCTGCTCCGACACACATATCCAATCAATCAGATTGCGTACTTCCATATCCGTATCATACAAATCTGTTTCTGAAAGAATTTTCGCACACAGCCGAACCACGACTTTTTTCTCCATATCGGTCACTCTATCATTCCCCCTATCTGCTCATATCAAATGCACGTTTTGGACGCTTTTTGACTTGTTCCGCCCGTTCCAGAGTCTTAGACCGCTCAACTATCGACTGCACCTGTTCTCTGCCAAAATAACGCTCTAAACGCCCCAAATCCGCCGTTTTCTCCTGCAATCGGTCAATAATGTCACTCTGCTCCATGACCTTATCTGTCAGGCGTCTGATCTGCTGTTCCTGCCGGGTAACTTTATCTTTCAGTTTCTTCCCCTGTTCCGCAAGCTGGACGCATTTAATCGTCAATGCTTTTATCGTCTCTTTCAATTTCTCCACAAGTGGAGAGGCTTTTTTATCCTTATAAGCCTTTGCAGACATCAACGCTCCCGGTTCAGGCAACTGCCAATTCTCGTCCTCGTCATAGGCGTGTATATTCCGTTCCATGACCGCCTTAGACTGAACCATTTTCTCAATCTCCTGTTGCAATTTCTTCTGTTGCTTCTCCAATTTCTCATTATCAGACAGCAGCTTTTCCTTGTCCTCTGCCAGTGTTGCCGCCTGCTCCTTCAGCAAATTACTTGTTTCCGAAAGTTCTGATACTTCCTGCCGGATTGCTTCGCCCTCCTGTCGTATCTGCTCTGTTTCCTGCTCTGCTTTCCTCTGCTGAATCTGAATATCTGATAATCGTTCTTTTCCGTCAGAAATAGATTGCTCCAGTTCCGCAACTTCCTTTGCCCGTTCCTTTTTCTCAAAATCCAGAACGGATAAATGCTTCTCATGCGTGCCTTTCTTCTCCCATTCAATCCCATGTTCCAGCATGACAGCGGCGAGTTGTTCTTTCTCATAAGCTACCCACTGATTTAATTCCGTTTCCCGTCTTGTGCCGCCTTTAAATCCAAGAGCCGCTAACGCCTGTTTCAAAGATACTCTTGTATCAAGCCCCCGTTTGCTTCCTGTCGTATACGGTACAAAATCTATATGAAGATGCGGAGAAGCTTCGTCCATGTGGAGGTAAGCACTGAATACCCTTAACGTAGGATTTCTCTGCTGGAAGTCCTGCATATATTTATCCAGCACCTTTGCCGCAAGCTGTCCGTTCTCTGTCTTTGCCCCCATGTTGTCCTTATCCCCGATTTGCAAAATAATTTCATGGAATGGCTTCTCCTGTTTGCCGGAACGGATTTTCTCATAATAATCTTCAATCCGGCGGTCTCTTCTGGTCTGTTTCTCATTGTACCGGGCGAGTGCTTCATCAAATAATTCGTGATATACGTCCTTAACATTCTCGTTACAATATTCCACGTTAAGATAACTTCTCTCTGGGTCAGTATTCTTTGCATGGAATTTTCTGCTGTTATGGTTGACAGAGCCTTTTCCTGTCATAAAGCTGATAGTTCGCTTCAATCAATATCCTTTCTCCCTGTCCGGGTAATCAGCACCGGATACGGCGCATAGGCTTTGTTACTTTCGCCGAAAGTAACGCAAAAGCACTTTTGACAGGCTCCGCTCTATCAAAAGCTGCCTTTGCGCTCTGCCGAGGGCTTTTCCGTCCTACGGACGGGGCGGCTGTTCCCGCCGCTTTGCTTCCGCCGCCATAGCTTTTCGGATAGCCGAAAGTACGTTTTTTACCGTACATTCTTCCCACCCGCACAGCCATACCAGCGTCCGCATTTCTGCCGCAGTCAATTCTATGTCTCCGAATATCTCATTGAGTGCGGCAATCCTCCGGGCTTCGCTTTCGTAAAAATATTTGTTCACGTTTCTTGTTCCCCATTCCGGCTGCCGTATCATATTCGCCCTCCTTTTCAAGACCGCAACAACGCAAGGTCTATATCTTTTGCAATCTTGCAAATATCAAGCCCGCAAATTCTATATACTCTGCATTGTTGCGCTGTTGCCTTATTCCTGCTTGATTTTGTCCAGTTCCCAATACCATGAATTGTTTATCCGCTTTGCTCTGATACCCAATTCCTTTTTTGCATTTTCAAGTGTCCTTCTGGATATACCCTGTTCCTCCGCTAGATTGAAAATCTCATGTTCCCCGCTGTTCGTCTTTATACGCCGCCATAATCTCACTCCTTTCAATTTGCCTGCGCCATGCCGTAAAATTTTTCTTCATAGAATTTTCTGCTTACCCGTCCGGCGATTGTGATAAAACCTTTTGCTTCCAGTTCTTCGTTCATCTGCCGCACCAGCTTATAAGCAAATGGTTTGGAAACGCCTAAGTCCTGCGCTACTTCTCCAGCTGTTACAAATAAATCGTTTTTCAAATACACGTCCTCCTTTTTCTTATTAACTTTTTTGTTAAACTTTGTATTTTCAGTATATTTAACATTTTTGTTATTGTCAATAGCTTTTTTGTTAAATTTAGCATTTCTGATAAGTTTTTGTTGCCGTATTATTTTAGCTGTGCTAAAATGTAGGAAAGGGGATAACTATTTTCACAGGAGGGATTTATGGAATACAAGATACGAGAAATGACGGTAACGGAATATCCACTGTTAAATGAATTTCTATACGAAGCTATTTTTATTCCAGACGGTATAAAGCCGCCACCGAAAAACATTATCGCTTCTCCCGAATTACAGATTTATGTTGATCGCTTCGGTGCATCAAAAGCTGATTTCGCGTTAGTCGCAGAAGTTAAAGAAAAAATCGTTGGTGCTGTCTGGGTACGCATTATGCACGATTACGGACATATTGATGATGAAACTCCCTCCCTTGCCATCTCTCTATACAAAGAATACCGGGGACAGGGTATAGGAACCAATATGATGAAAGAAATGCTGTCTTTGTTGAAAACACATGGTTATAAACGTGTTTCACTTTCCGTTCAAAAGGCTAATTATGCGGCTAAGATATATCGGAAAATCGGTTTTGATATTATACGAGAAAACAAAGAAGAATGGATTATGCTATGGCAGGAGGACAGACATTGATATACTATATAAACGCATACACAACGCTAATCAGTGCGGCTTTGGGCGTTTTCTTCTCAATAGGAACTGTTATAAAAGAAAAAGGAAACAGCCGGACAAACGCTCTGTATATGCTCGCCAGAAGCCTAGCTTTAACGTGTGCCGCAGTCATTCCTGTATGCAGAAATGCACCCACTATTTTATTCGTTGCTACAATGGCAATGCTGATAGTACAGATAGTTGACTGTATTATCGGTATCGTTATAAAAAGTAAAATGCGTACAGTTGGACCGTTTATTATGGCAGTCTGCCACGCTGTATGTTTATTGCTATCTATATAATTTTCAGAAAGGACGCAGGATTATGATACTGGGAGAACGAATTAAGAGAATCCGCACATTTCGGGGATTAACACAACGGGAACTAGGCTTGAAGCTGGGATATGAGGAACGCAACGCTGACGTTCGTGTAGCACAATATGAATCCGGCTATCGTGTCCCTAAGAAAGATACCCTCATGGAAATTGCCAGGATTTTGAATGTCAATTATATCAATTTTGTTACCGAAGCCCCCGGCTGCGCTGAGGACATTATGCAGACTTTTTTCTGGCTTGACGAGGACAACCGCAACACCTTTCATCTGTTTCAGCTTGTCCGTAATCCCGGCAAGCGTAATACTTCTGATGATAAGTCTATTCGCTATAATGATAGTGACGAATGGCCTGCTCACGCCCCTGTCGGTATGTGGATTGATTATGGTCTGGTAAATGAATTTCTGCGTGAATGGTGTTTGCGGAAAGAACAGCTAAAAAGTGGAGAAATTTCAGAGGACGAATATTTTGAATGGAAAATCAACTGGCCTGCTTCCAGCAGTAGCGTTGATGAAAAAGGAAATGACAAGAAAAACAATAACTATCAATGGAAAAAATAATGTCTAGTGAGAGGAACCCCAAAATCAATATGCAAAGGCCTATCAATGTCCAAAACATTTATTCTGTTTTAGCGAATGGAGAAAATGAAACCGTTGAATTCAAAAAGACTATACACAATATAGCTATTTTAGGGAAAATAGTCTCTGCATTTGCAAATGCAAACGGAGGAAATATTATTGTTGGGTATGATGAACAGAATAAAAAAATTATTGGAATATCTGAAATCGAACAACAAAAAATAAAATCTTTCATTGAGCGTCTAAATGTTCAAAATCTATGCACAATATACTCATTTATTATCGAAGATAAAGCCTTACTCGTAATTGAAGTGCAAAAAACTGATGGCACTTTACAGTTTTATGATGGTGGAGCATATATCCGAATGAGTGATACCAGCAATCGCCTAATGACTAGTACAGATATTAAACGGTATTATACTTCAATTCCTATCTCTGCCTCTAACATGGATGCCCTTGCAAATCAAATATCTTCTATTTATGATTTACTAATTGAACAAAAAAACTCTTCTAAAACTGCCGAGCGAAAAAATTTTTTTGTGAATTTAGGATTTTGTATTTTAAGTGCAATTATTGGCTATCTTCTAGGCATATTTTTTTAATATCTTACTAACAGGTATCAAAAGGTATCACAACACACAATAAGAGCCGGAAATCCCGCTGTTTATGCGGCTTCCCGGCTCTCTGTTTACTATTCGAACTCCTCAGCGGATAGATTGAACTGGCTACTTTTCTCTAATTTTTTATGGATTTATTATCCATATTCTTCAAAAAGTACTCTTATGTTTGTGTCCGTCCAAATTTTTAGAGCCAAAAAAGAGCCAAAATATCCATCAAAATTATTAAGTTTCTTCCTTTTTTTGAGCATACGCTTCCCAAAACTCACAGTCTTTTTGCAATCTATCAATTTTTTCTTTTAGCTGTTCGATTTCTATATCACGGTCTTTGCAACATGTTGATGGAGGAATTACCTTCTTTAACCCACCATGATTTTTATCAGGATACAAATTATGCTGTGGATCAAACCAGATTACATAGAAGACATTATCGGAAAAAATTCCATGAATTCCTCCTTTACTTATGGATATTCTTATCTGCCACATATCTTCTAACAAAATATTAGGTGGAAGCTTGCATGGGGGCTTCGCATCTTCATGTCGATGAATACGAAATGGAGATGTTTTTCCAGAATATTTCCCAGCATATATATCCTTTAACTCTATTCCTGATACCTTTTGCATTGTATCAAATAAATCCGCAGCCCAATTTTGACATGTACCATCCAAATTAAAATATTCATTTTTTTCAACAGCTTCGAACGAGAACAAGACTTTTTCATGCTTATTCTCTATTCCGATATTGTTTGGCGTAATTCTCGTCTCTTTTTTTGCTTTTGCCTGCGGTATTTTCTTCATTTATACCATCATCTTTCTGTAAAACGCTTTCATGCTTTCTTCAGATATCTCATTACTACAATTTTCCCATGGTTTGCAATCTCCCCTTGCCTCTATCCATGGAGTCTCTTGATGATTAATCCTTTCAAGTTCATCTCCCGTTAAGTGACCATAAGAAGCGTAGATTTCCTTTGCAAATGAAAGGAATTCCTCAGGAATTTCTTGAATATTGGTAAATTTAGGAATATCGCTATATCCATATTGTTTGTATTTTTGATATAACGCAGGTTGAACTGCTCCATGGACCCATGCTTGAAACTGCTCTGAAATCAAATTACAATCATAAAGTGCTAAATACCATGCTTTTGCATAATAACAAAGTTTTTGTAATTTTTTATTTGTCATTTTGGAAATTGACAAAAATGCTTTTGCTAATGCAAAAATATCCCCAGACTTGTTCATAGTAGTAAAGTCGTATTCCATTACATTGTTTTTCTTTTCTGTCTCTACTTGAATGTTATTATTATTTGCAGTAAACGAAAAAGAAATATTTGGTTTCATTATTCATTTTTCCCCTTCACATAAATGCTTTTTTCTTTTAGCAAATCACCATCTACAGTTATTTTTATAGTATATTCACCAGAAACTTTTAAATTAACATTATTCCAATCCATAGCGATATTTATACCTTTATATTTTTGCGGCAAATTACTTTCTTCATTCATCGCTGGAAGCGGACTTTCTACATGTACTACATTTTCATCTGCAGGGCTTACAAAATCTACCATCAATTGATGCCCCGAAGAAGAATCAATATCCAACAAAGTAATGATAACAGAAAATGTAAACAGTCCTGGTATATATTCAGGAGTTAATGCAGTTAATATTGTCGTAGCACAGGCTCCTTGGCCTTCAATATTCGTTGCTCTAAGACAAAAAATCACGTCCGATACATTTGCCATAATTTTTCCTCCATTCCTAAATATGAAATCTGCTTTAACATGGCATAATAACAATGTTACTATAACCTTTAGTTACGTTTTAAAACAAATTGAGTAAGTTTATACAGTAAAATAT
>ERZ1090861.180-NODE-180-length-42050-cov-12.395047_pt1 | contig 42050 bp, 42 predicted proteins | sample MGYA00478482_ERZ1090861 | MGnify/ENA primary metagenome ERZ1090861 (study PRJEB33644, sample SAMEA5815744) | chicken gut metagenome | biome: Chicken; feature: Gastrointestinal Tract; material: Caecum | place: Ireland | collected 2019-01-01 | study: A study of the... | reverse complement strand
TCAGGAAAAAAATCACTCTTAAAGTATTATGGTGTTAAAACTGAAAGACGGGGATCTTTCTCCTTTTCTCTGCATAAAAATTCATAAAGTGAACCATTCCAGTCCTCTCCTGTGCTGGCCCAGATCTCCATACGGTTACAAGTGGACAGAATAATACAGCCCAGGATTCCCGGCTCCTTTTTCAGGTCTTCCAGGGCTGCCACTGTATTTTTCTTTGTAAATGAAAACTGGGCACGGACATCTACCGATGCCTTTTTGTAATCAATCCCAATCATGGAAATGCTCATGGTTTTTGCTCTCCCCTATTTTCTTTCTCTTCTGAATTTGAACGGTCTTTCTCCACTCAATCTTTTCTCATCTTAGCATAGAATTTCTCAAGGTGCAATCTTTGTTTGGTTAGGTAAAGCTATCTGAAAATTGATGAAAATGTCCGCTGTTTTTTTGAAATAGAATTGACAAAATTTCGGGATATGCTACAATAAATCCAGAATTGAATGCACAAAGGTGCCTGCAGTCTCTGCGGGAGAATAGGAAAGCTGAGTGAAAAGCTCACACGGTCACGCCGCTGTAAGGGTGGAACCGTATTTCTGAAAAGATTTCAACAATCTGCGCCACTGGGAATCTTCCTGGGAAGGCTGAAATACGGTGATGATGCCTGAGTCAGAAGACCTGCCTTGTGCACGAGATTTACACAGGTTACGAACGATGGCCTAGTGTAAGAACAGGTTGGCTCATAGCAGTTCAATTCTATTCGCTATACCTCTTGTTCTTCTGGTAGCCTGTGGGGATTTCCCTTCAGGTTTTTTTGTTGTATGGCAAAGGAAACTTGAAACGGACTTTCCCACTTTGATTTTTTTACATCAGAAAGGAGAAGAAAATGAGTAAACAAAGTAAACTTGAAAAACGTATTCTGGCTTTGGCAGCCGCTTTCGCCCTTACTTTCGGAATTGTTCCCAACGTAAGCGCCATGCACATTATGGAAGGATACCTTCCCGGAGGATTCTGTATTGCCTGGGGTGTTCTGTGCCTGCCTTTTTTGATCGCAGGATTTATGTCCATAAAGAAGACTCTGAATGAACACCGGAATCTGATCACCCTTCTGGCTATGGCCGGAGCTTTCATTTTCGTGATCTCTTCCCTGAAGATTCCTTCTGTAACCGGCAGTTGTTCCCACATGACAGGAACCGGACTGGGAGCGATCCTGTTCGGTCCTTCCGCCGTTTCCATCCTGGGACTGATCGTCCTTTTGTTCCAGGCCATCCTGCTGGCTCACGGAGGCCTTACCACCATCGGCGCCAACACCTTTTCCATGGCCATTGCCGGTCCCTTTGTCTCCTATGGGATCTATGCCTTGTGTAAAAAGGCCGGCATGAACAAACGGATTGGAGTCTTTCTTGCCGCCACTTCAGGAGACCTGTTCACCTACTGTGTAACCGCTCTTCAGATGGCCCTGGCCCACCATGCAGATACTACTGTTGGCGGCGCTCTTGTAAAATTCCTGGCAGTTTTCGCTCCTACCCAGGTGCCTCTGGCTATTATCGAAGGGATCATCACTGTGCTGATCGTCATGGGTCTGGAGACTTATGCAAAACCGGAACTGAGAGCTATCGGATTTATAAAGGAGGCAAACTAAACCATGAAAAAGAAAGTTATTTTAGGAATCCTTGTGATCTTTTTAATTGCCCTGGTTCCTCTCTTTGCCTTAAGAGATGCGGACTTCGGAGGCTCTGACGATGCAGGCAGCCAGGTGGTGGAGGAAGTGGATTCTTCCTATGAACCCTGGGCAACTCCGATTCTGGAAACTATTATCGGCGGAGAACTTCCGGGAGAAGTGGAAAGTCTCTTCTTCTGTATCCAGACCGGTATCGGCGTAGGGATCATCGCCTTTATCATGGGCCGGTTCGTGGAACGTAGAAAATGGATGAACAAAGAGGAAAAACAATAGAAAGCAGATTTTGAAAGCTGTTTTCTGTTCTATATAAAGGAAGGAGTTTCCCGTGATTACCATAGATAAGCTCTGCTATCATTCAAAGCTTCGCTATGAAAATGCCGGTGAAAAATTTGCCTTTGCAGTGATTACACTTTGTATCTGTGTAATGAGTCGTTCCATTGCAGTGGCATGTATTGTTTTAGCTGTGACAGGGATTCTGGCCGTTTGGAAAGGCGGGATCCCTGTTTCCCGTTATCTGCGGTTTCTCACAGTGCCTCTGGCATTTTTATTTCTGAGTACCATCGCCATTATGTTCAATATCAAAAAAGTGCCTCTGGATCTTTTTGCCATACCGGTAGGAAACTGGTATATAACCGCCAGTACAGACTCTTTTTTCTATGCCCTGCAGCTGATCCTGACTGCCCTGGCAGCTGTATCCTGCCTGTACTTTCTGTCTTTTACCACGCCTATGCCGGATATCCTGGAAGTTCTGAGAAAGCTTCACTGTCCGGGACTTCTCATTGAACTGATGCTTTTGATCTACCGTTTTATTTTTATCCTTCTGGACACGGCTTCTGCCATCTCCACTTCCCAGAACTGCCGTCTTGGAAACAAAGATTACCGGACTTCTCTAAAGTCTTTTGGGCTCTTGGGGTCTGTACTTATGATACGGGCCATAACCCGCTCCAACAGGCTCTATGACGCCATGGAAGCCAGATGCTATGACGGCAGGATCCGGGTATTGTCGGAGAATCAGCCTCCCAGGAAAAAGATCATCGCCGCTATTGCAGTCTTTGATACTGCACTCTTTATTTTTGCTATATGGAGGAAGTTTTTCTCATGAATGATGAAATAATTTTAAAAGCGGATAACCTGTATTATTCCTATGATGATGACAACAGTCATTCCTTAAACGGCCTTTCTCTGGAAATCCGAAAAGGCCAGAAGGTCGCCTTTATGGGGGCAAACGGCAGCGGAAAATCCACTTTTTTTCTCTGCTGCACCGGGATCTTAAAGCCCCAGAAAGGTCAGCTTTTCTTTAAGGGAAAGCCCTATGCCTACGATAAAAAAAGTCTTCTGGATCTGAGGAGCAAAGTGGGCATCGTCTTTCAGGACCCGGATAACCAGCTTTTCTCTGCCAGTGTTTACCAGGAAATCTCCTTCGGCATCCTGAATCTGGGGGTTGCCCCGGAAGAGGCCAAAAAAGAGGTGGAGAAAGTCATTGATTATCTGGAGATCACCCCTTTCCGCCATAAACCTACCCATGCCTTAAGCGGAGGTCAGAAGAAGCAGGTTTCCATTGCAGATATCCTGGTCATGCACCCGGATATCATTATCCTGGACGAGCCGGCAGCAGCCCTGGATCCAAAGCATACCCAGATGGTAAACCACATTGTAGATCAGATGACAGAGGCGGGGATCACCGTTCTCATGGCTACCCACGATGTTGATTACGCCTATGAGTGGGCAGATGAAGTTATCCTTTTCCATGAAGGAAAAGTCCTGCTCCACGGGGCTCCCGCCCAGGTCTTTTCCAATAAACGGGTTCTTGCCCAGACGAACCTGGAACCCCCTGCAGTATTGGAACTTTTTGAAAGTCTGTGCAGAAAAGGGATTCTGAAAGCCTCTCTGGAAATCCCCAGGAATTTAAAAACCCTGGAACAATATATAGAAGAAATAAAATTAAACCCACATTACGGAGGAAAGAAACCAGTGACAGCAGAAACAAAGAAAGCCATTCTGGCAGTAAGCTTCGGCACCAGCCACAACGATACCAGAAAAGTGACCATTGACGCCATTGAGAGAGATATGCAGGAAGCCTTTCCCGACTACATGCTCTACCGGGCATGGACCAGCAAAATGATCATCAAAAAGCTGAAAAACCGGGATAATGTTCATGTATTTACCGTCCGGGAAGCTATGGAACAGATGAAAAAAGACGGGATTACCGACGTTCTGATACAGCCTACCCATGTTATAAATGGTATTGAAAATGATCTGATGAAAGAAGACGCCCTGGCTTACCGTGATGATTTTCACTCCATCACCTTCGGGGATCCTCTCCTCACCAGCGCAGAAGACAATCTTGCAGTGATCCAGGCAATTGCCGATGAATTTTCTGACCTTGCCCAGGATCAGGTGCTGGTACTTATGGGCCACGGTACCACCCATTATGCCAACTCTATTTACGCTGCCCTGGATTACACCTTTAAGGACAAAGGCTACAAAAATATTTTCCTTGGCACGGTAGAGGCTTATCCTTCCATGGAAAGCCTGATGCGAATGGTAAAAGAATATAATCCTTCCAAGGTGGTTCTGGCTCCCTTTATGATCGTAGCCGGAGATCACGCCAAGAACGATATGGCAGGAGATGATCCGGAATCCTGGTACAGCCAGTTTAAAGCCGCCGGGTTCGAGGTGGAGCCTGTGGTAAAAGGACTGGGAGAATATCCCGGGGTCCGCCGTCTTCTGGTAGATCATTTAAAAGTTGCTGCAGAAATATAAAGAAGCTGTCGCATTAATCAAAATCGAGAATATTTATACATTTTATTGCTCAGTCTGTGCCGCATTGAGCCTATGGTCTCAATGCTAGGCTCGACAAATTCGCATAAAATGTATAAATATTCCTGACATATGACTAATGCGTTGTCTGTTTTTCCCCTTCCGGGAAAATAATCTTAAATACAAAGAAAAAGATCACCATGGATACGCCGCCAGTAATAAAAGTCACCAGAATATTATACACTGCCGGGGGCACATAGGCTGCCGCCACAGGCATCCACAGATTATTAAATCCATTACAGATCAGTGAGATCGCAATCCATGCAAAGAAATACCACATTGCCTGGTAAAAAGGATTTCCATGGCTTTTGAAAGTAATATTCCTTTGCAGAGGGAAATTGATGCACTGTGCCACAAAGGAGCCCACCTCATAACTGATGAAATACCCCAGGCCGCCGCCGATCATCACAGCTCCCGTCTGGTCATAGAGTACATTGTACCCCAGCAGGCTCCAGGTAAAGGGCACTCCGAAAAGTTCCATCTGTATCTGGGGCCACATAAATTCCGTTCCCGCCAGTTCCTTTCCCAGGACCTGGGGCAGGAAGGTAAAAAACAGATACTGGATCAGGGTCACTCCCATGCTGAAAACGAAGAAATAGAAGATCTGATACAGCCATTTCGCAAGTTTGGGATGTTTTTTCTCAAAATCTTCCCAAAACTTTCTCATCCTGTTTTTGTTCTCTATATTGCCAGTGTTTTGATCACTCATATACGAATCCCTCTTTCATTTAATGTTTTTATCCTCTGGTAATCTTTTTCCGGTATTTCTTATTCTCACGCCGGTTCCGGAAAAATCCCGTAACAGCTGTTCCAAGTCCCCGGAAAAAATGGCCGTTGACCATGGTGACAATTCCATTGACCATTTCCATACTCACCATGCCGCCTGTCATTTTAGCAATGGCCCGGAAAGGCATATTATATATAAAAAGTATATTCAGATCCGGCTTTCCGGCTTCCTCGCTTTTCTTTTTCTTATCTGTAAGGACTTTATATACCAATCTGGCAAGAGGACTCTTGGCATAATACATCTGGCAGATGGCGTCATTTGCTGTCAGCTCCCCTCCCCATTTGCCGCTGGGAATCGGCATTCCCAGAAGTTCCTGAAACTCACTGTCGCTTACCTTGCGGATATCTCCAGAATAATAGGAAGGCATGCGGTTGGTATAATAAGGATAGATATCCGTAGTTCCTTCCAGGGATATTTCCCCGCTGAGCCGGATATCCCGGCTGCTGGCGCCAATCATCACCGTATACCTTCCCTCTTCGGTCTCCCACTGTTTTGTCCTTACATTCCAGTAGCGGAAACTTTTATCATCAAAAGGAATCCTTACAGTCTTTCTTTCCCCTGCTTTCAGATACACTTTCTGAAAACCTTTCAGTTCTTTTTCCGGCCGGAAAACCCTGCCCTTTTCTTTTCCGATATAGAGCTGTACGATCTCTGCCCCGTCAAGCTCTCCGGTATTCTCTATAGTAAATTCCACAGAATTTTGACCGATCTTCAGATTCTGATACGCAAATTTTGTATAGGAAAGTCCAAAGCCGAAGGGATATAAGACCTGTACTTTTGCAGTGTCATAATACCGGTATCCTACATAGATCCCTTCCCGGTACTCGGAATTTCTTTCCACGCTTGGAAAATACGGAAAAGCAGGTGTATCCTCATACCGGACCGGATAGGTCTCACTGAGCTTGCCGGATGGGTTGATCTTTCCGGTAATAATATCCAGCATAGCGCCGGCTCCGGCCTGTCCGTACAGATAGCCGTGAAGGAGTCCTTTCAGGCAATGGTGCCAGGGCATTTCTACTGCCGCTCCTGCGCTTAAGATCCCCACTACATTTTCATTGACTCTGGAGACTGCTTCCAGCAAAGCGATCTGATTCTGGGGGATCCTCATATGAGTCCGGTCAATCCCTTCCGATTCGCTGAGTTCATCCAGTCCAAAGCAGTAGAGTACCACATCTGCATTCTGGGCCAGATCCACTGCTTCTTTTTCCAGAACCTGATCCCGCTCACCGGTTCTTTTATAGCCTCTGGCCGTACCTGTCACAACAAGATCGTATTCTCCTATGAGCTCTGTCATCTTATCCAGCTTTGTCACGTTGACCATGGAAGAGCCTGCCCCCTGGTATCTGGGCTCAAAGGCGAAATCTCCTACCAGGGCCACATGGGTCCCCGGTTTCAAGGGAAGGATATTTTCCCGGTTTTTCAAAAGTACCGCACTCTGGGCAGCCGCCTTCCGGGCCAGAGCATGGTGGCCTTCCTTATCAAAAGCATCTGCCCGGGCCTTTTTCCCGTCATCCCCTCCTGTCAGGGTGAAAACGGCTTCCAGCATCCGATCCACACAGGCGTCAACTGCAGCCTCCGGCAGCTTCCCCTCCTGTACCGCTTTTACGATCTGCCGTGGGGAATCCAGCCCTGGCGCAGGCATCTCCAGGTCGGAGCCTGCAGCTACTCCTTTGATATGGTCGTTTGAGCCTCCCCAGTCTGTGATCACAATGCCCTCGTATCCCCACTCGTCCCGGAGTATGTCCTTCAGCAGGTGGGTATTTTCATTGGCATAAGTTCCGTTCACCTGATTGTAGCTTGTCATCAGGGCCTTTGCCTCTCCCTCTTTAACAGCGATTTCAAAGCCGGTCAGATATATTTCCCGCAGTGTCCTCTCGTCAACTACTGCATTCATGGCCATCCTGCGGAGTTCCTGGCTGTTTACGGCAAAATGCTTCGGACAGGCATACCTTCCCTGACTTTGGATCCCACGGATATATCCTGCAGTCATCTTTCCCGACAGATAGGGATCTTCCGAAAAATACTCAAAGTTTCTTCCGCATAAAGGGCTTCTTTTGATATTCAGTCCCGGTCCCAGCACCACATGGACCTCCTGTGCTGCCGCTTCTTCTCCCAATGCTGTTCCGATCTCTTCTCCCAGTCCCGGATCCCAGCTGTTTGCCACTGTTGCCGCAGTAGGAAAACAGCTGGCCGGCAGAGAAGGGTTCAGGCCCAGATGATCCCCTGCTCCAGCCTGCTTGCGGATGCCGTGAGGCCCGTCTGAGCAGTATATGGACGGAATCCCCAGACGGTCAAAATTCCATGTCTGCCACTCCCCTTTTCCGGAAAGGAGAGCGGCTTTTTCTTCCAGTGTCATCTTCTCGATCCATTCTTTATTTTTCATATATCGTTTCCTCATTTTATAAGGCAGGCTCCCAGTATCTTATTTCTGGAAGCCTGTTTTCCTGTTATTCATGTTTTTGTTCCGGTTATCTGCCGGATGCGCTGCCTTTTTTATATTTTCTGTATATCAGTGCGCACAGACCCAGGAGGATCACTCCAACTGCCGCATCAGCGCCGATCACTGCTTTCTCCCATGAGGGCATTCCTGTATCTACGCCTTCCTCTTCATATACCCAGCTGTTGACAACTGTATACATTACGTTCTTGCAGGCTTGTCTCATGTACTTCACGGAAGACGCCGCTTCCGGATCCTGCACTACATTGGGGCCCCCTGCATAAGTAGAAAGCATTGCGTCTACGCCGTTAGCCAGGGCTATATCTGCGTTCATGAACCCGTGTCCGTTATTGCGGAAGAAATCTGTCAGGCAGAAGCCTTCAAATCCCCATTCGTCACGGAGTACAGTATTGATAAGGCTGCTGTTCTCTCCGGACCACTTGATGCCGATAAAGCTCCAGGATACCATAACTGCATGGGCGTCTCCATCCTTTACACAGATCTCAAAAGGTTTTAAATAAATCTCGCGCATTGCCTGCTCGTTGGACCATACGCAGACCATTTTCGCATTCATCTCATACATTGCGAAATGTTTGATATAGGCATATACTCCATGTTCCGCTGAACCTTTTACTGCTGCGGAGGCAATATAGCCTGACAGAGTCCCGTCTTCTGAAAAATACTCATAGTTTCTTGCTCCGAAAGGTGTACGGTGTGTGTTCATTCCCGGCGCATACCATCCGGCAATGTTCATCTCCCTGCATGTCTTCCCCATGATCCCGCCGTATTCCCGTGCCAGATCCTGATTCCATGTGCAGGCGATCATCGTCTCTGTGGGGAAACCTATAGAGCCTTCACCTGTAAAATTATTATTAACGGACATAGGCCCATCTGCATCAATGGTCTGCACCTTTCCTACAGAATCCATAGCCGGCGTCTGGTATCCGGACAGAGCGATCATATTCGTCATATCCTCTACCGTAAGTTCATCCAGAAGTTCCTCCCAGCGTTCATCATCATAGTCAGCCCCCCGGAGTTCGTAAAGCCGGATCCCGTTATCCGCCCCTGTTGTGGGCATCTCATCCTCTTCATTGATGTATGTAGTATAATCAAAGTTGCTGTTCAGATGGTACTGGGCTGCAAGTTCCTCTGACATAATGTCCGATGCCGGAGCGGCAGTAGCTTCCTCATAATTTGCGAAACCGTCTGCCCTGGAAAGATAAGTCACATTACCGGCTGCATCTGTAAACTGATTTGTGGCTGTGATCTGATCGCTGTCTCTCTTATTCTCTCCCTCATAGCGGATGGTTTCATCCTGAGTATAGGTCTGCTGATCCAGGACGGTATGGGAATCACTGTTCACAGAGATAACATAGTCTCCCTGTTCCAGCACATAGCATCCGTCTCCTGACATGTCATAAGAAGCCATATCCTCTGCACCAAAAGTAACTGTGATGGTCTCAGACGCTCCCGGCTCTAATAATCCGGTCTTGTCAAATGTGATCAGATTCGCAGAAGCTTTCTCGATACCTCCGTTTGTATATGGAGGATCGTAATAAACTTCCACCACATCTTTTCCCGCCGTATCTCCGGTATTTGTAACTGTCACATCAAAGGAAATGCTGCCGTCGCTTAGGGTAAGATCGCTCATTTCCTGGGTAAATGCAGTATAGGACAGCCCATAACCGAATGGATACTGTACTGTGGCGTCATAGTCAATAGCCCCTTCGTCATCTGCTGTTTCATAGTATTTGTATCCCACATAAATACCCTCCACATAATTCGTAAAGGAAGGGTAATACGTCTGAGTCATACCTGCGTTCATACCTTCTACAGCCATATCCTCCATATTAGAATAACGAGTTGCCTCCCAGTTGTTCCACCAGGGAGCGGCAGTCATATCATAGATAAAAGTATCCGAGGTTTTTCCGGATGGATTGAATTCCCCGCTTAAAATCTTGCCCAGTGCCTCAAATCCCACATTTCCCGGTCCCTGGCACCAAAGGGCTGCCCGGATCTGTTCATACTGATCGATAAATCCCAGTTCCATAGGATTGGCCGAATTGTAAAGGAGGATCACATTATCAAAATTGCTGCATACCAGATCAACAAGGTCTTCTTCTGTCTGTGACAGCTGCAGGTAATGCTCCCCTGCCTGGAAATCTTCATATCCGTTTGCCGTGTTGTCGTAAGATGCTTGTGTAACATCACCTGGCATATCGTTGTGTCCTTCCCCTGCCATACGGGAGATCACGAGGACTACTGTATCTGAAAAATCTTTTGCGCTCTGCAGCAGTTCCTCAGAGTATGCAGATGCCGGTGCTTCTGTCAATGTCCAGTTCTGTGTGGAAAGGGACATTTCCGCACGGTCTGCCGAAAAATCATTGTAAAAGTCCACCAGTTCCTGGTTTACCTGAAAACCGGCATCTGTCAAGCCATCAATGATGCTGACTCTTTCGTACAGGTCATTCAGGCCTCCGGAACCGGTGCCTCCATAAGCCGGATTCACAGAAGACCAGCCGAAGAGATTGATATTAGACGGCTCACGGATAGGCAGGATGCCATCATTCTCCAAAAGCACCATACCTTCTTCTGCAATCTGTCCCGCCACATCCTTCGCTTCTTCCGTTGTCTCATCACTCACTGTCCCGCCCTTCATGGTCAGATCGATCATGGCATACATGGGACCGAGGACGATCATATTTACAATGACCACAAGAGACACAAGCATACTCAGAACGGAATATTTTCGGATCATCCGCTTTTTGCTCTTCTTTTTCACTTTCATACATACAATCATAATTACGACTGCCGCAATCCACAGAACGCCCAATGCGATCAGATAAGGCTTACATGTCTGCAGAACACCGATCACGTCTTCCCATTGAATCTCTATCATGGTATCTCCTCCTCATTCTGTGTCAGAACCTTTCGGAAAACGTAAAAAATATTCGGACTGACCAGCCGGCTTCAATCTGTCTGATTTTTTTCACTCTGAAAAGTTCTTGACAACTTGTTTAATAATAAGATAATCTATTTATAGGCAAATAACAATATACAGAACTGTGAGAAAACAACAGTTCCAGACACTTTCTGATTTTTGTCAAAAAAAATCAGCATACAGCTCTAAGCTTTCATGTAAAGGACAGGTGGACTATGGGGAGAAAAGATGATATAAAACCGAGAAAAACAGACCGAAGGACTATTTACACAAGAAACGTTATCAAAGATGCTTTATTAGAAGCAATGAAAGAAAAGGCATTTGAGCAGATCACGGTTACAGATGTCTGCCGGCGTGCAGAGGTTACCCGTGCAACGTATTACCTCCATTACCAATCTCTTAACCAGGTCCTGGACGAACTGTTAAACGACGCTCTGCAGATAGCAGATCAAGACTGCCAAAAACAAGAGGAAGACGCTCTGCAGATTCTGAGTCTTCTTGCAGGAGAGCAGGCAGATCATTTAAGAGAAAAAGAATCTCTTCTCCCTGTCTGCCACCGTGTTGCACAGCTTCCGAAATACCAGGTCATTTTCCAGGATGAAACCATCTCCGGCTATGTGGTAAACCGGATCTACCAATGTCAGCGGCAGAAGTTGGCCCCGGTCTTTGCAAAAGAACTGCATCTTTCAAAAAAGGAAGCAGAAATGCTTACTCTTTTCGTTATCACCGGGACGTATAATGTCAACAAATCCCTTCACTGGAAGAAGAACAAAACCTGGTATCAGATGCACTCCATGCTTCTGAAATTTACAGCCGGCGGATATGATCGCTTAAAAAATGCAGACAGGCAGGAAGAGTCAAAGCCCCCGATGTAAGCATAGGGGGCAGCAAGCCAGAGTGAGGCAGACATCGGGGTATTAACCCCTCCATTGTTTCAAAATATAGGAAATGTACTTCGGTCCATAGGTACTCCTGCCAGTTTTACAATCCGCTCCAGGCCAATGGCCGCAATAGTCACCACACTTTCCCCATGGATAAAATCCGTGGCGCTGACATCAAAAAGGACATTCCCCTGGGCAGGGAAATCATCGTCCCCGTCCCAGAAAAGAAAGCGTACCGGAATACATGCAAATGCTTTCAATTCATATCCTGCATCGGACCAGGGCAGCTTCTTTCCTCCCAGCTTCTCACAGGCCTTAGACAGTTCTTCTACATGGCCGCTGAACATTCTGGAAAATGGTTCGGTCACTCCTTCCTGGAAGGCTTTTGAGAAAGGCGAGGTATCTTTCAGCCGGTCAAACCGCACCCAGTCATCTTTGTAATGGGCCAGGGGTGATACATAGCCAAACAGTGTATAGACATTCAGCCTTTCATAGCAGGTCACTGGATCGTGATCCTCCATGGCAATGATCTTTCCATTTTCTTTATGAACTCCCAGCCTTCTTCCGAAATGACAGACCGTCAGCCAATCCCCTTCTTCCTTTAATTCCGGCAGCCTTTTTTTCAGTTCTTCCTGATCCATTTGCAGGAACTTCTCTCTCCATTGCTCGCACCATTTTTCGTAATTATTAGTTTCTTCCATCATTTCCCTTTTCTCCCATCTTATCCATTGTTTTCATTTCTCCTGCTCTTTTGCCAACCCATGGAGGATTTCTGCCAGATCCCCATTCAATCCGTAAGACTTGTCCCGGATCTCATCCGGAATAAAAATCTCGCCCAGATTCACCGTCACATAAACAGCCTGAGGTTCTCTGGCGGCCAGCTGCATAAGGGGTGCTTTAATCAGCTGGTTTCTCCAGCCTATGCCCAGCTCCAGGATCACCAGTTTCTTTCCATGGTATTGTTCCAGAAAATTCTCCAGACGCTTCTGGCTTTCAGTCTCTGGTATAAAATTTCTGTCCATCTCCATATGGACCTGCATAGGTCCTCCGCAGACCGCACAATAGGGGATCAGTTCCGAGGGAATTTTTCCTTCCTGCTCTGTTTCTGCCATCTTCTCTGCCAGATCTGCCCAAGGATAAACCTTCTCATGACAGCAGGCGGCGCACTGCATGGTCAGCCAGTTACCCTCCACTTCATAAATCTTCTCCGGTGCAAATCCGCACATTTCAAAATGACATTCCCCATTGGAAGTGATGACAAAATAATCCTTTTTGCTGATAAGTTTTTTCAGATCCGCCATCACCTGGGTTTCCCGGTATTCTCCGCAGTAGTGATGGACCAGGCGGCTCCAGAATCCCCATTTTTCTTCCTCAGAAGGCCACCTGGCTCCCATTCCCTGAAGGATACATTGCATTCCGTACTTTTGCTTCAGATCCCCAAACAATTCTTCAAAAGCCTGATTGTCCGCAAACAGGTGGAGTCCCTCTGTAATAGACAGACCATTGCTGGCACCGATCAAAATTGCATCGGCTTCTTTTATTTCTGCGAGCAACGAGCCAAGCGGATATGCTTGCATGTCCATTTGGCGACTGCCGCAAGGGTCTTTGACTTTGTTTGCTGCTGACCTATACATTTGCTTATCTTCCTTTCTCCTATATATTGCCTTAATGTCCAGCTCTCACTAAATTTTGAACAACACTGTCCTCACAAAAAACTCCTTCTTTTTTGCGCTTTGCAATGATCTCAGTAAACTGTGGCAAATACTGTTCGTGAGCCACCAGAAGTTCATCCAGCACCCTTCTTGCCTCTGCTCCGTCCGGTATCAGAGGATTTAATGCAAAAGCCTGCAGAAGACTTCCATAATCCCCGGTAAGAGCCGCCTGTATCGTACACTGTTCCATTGCTTTCATCATCTGCAGAAGTCCCCGGACTGCCTCCGGCATCTCTCCGTAAGCAATGGGCGAAGCCCCTTTTGCAGAAATCACACAGGAAACTTCTGCGCAGCAATCTCCCGGAAGACAGTTCACTGCCCCCTTATTCTCTGTATTGACCACCATAATACTGCCTTTATCATTATGAATGGCACTGATGCATTCACATGCCGTGTCACTGTAATATGCGCCGCCTCTCCTATTCAGTTCCGGCGGCATTGTATGCAGGGAAGGGTTTCGGTAAAGATCAAACAAAGATTCTTCCGTCTCTAAAACCTGCTCAGCCCTGGTAGCATGAAGTGTAAAATCCTGCAGGCTGTGTTCCAGCATTTCTTCGGCGCTGAAATAGTATCTGTGGTATCCGCAGGGGATCATATGCATAGATCTTAAAAGTTCCATATCCATGGGCTGCTGATAAATATTCACCGGAGTGCCTCCGTCTTTATCATTGATAAATTCCAGGATCTTATCTGTAACTTCCCTGCCCTGCTTATCCCAGACCCGATGCCAGTGGAAATGATTCAGTCCGCCGAAACGGTAGGTAAATTCTCCTTCTTTTTTCCCCAGCAGGGCCGGCTCTTTCATCATGGCGATGGTTGGAACATTACATAATCCCATACATTTTTTCCAGCCCATTTTCTCTATAACTGCTTCTGTGACCATGCCGCTTGGATTGGTAAAATTCATAAGCCATGCTTCAGGACAAAGTCTCTCCATGTCCCTGATGATTTCACTGATCACCGGAATGGTGCGCAGCGCTTTAAAAATTCCTCCGGCACCGTTGGTTTCCTGTCCCAGCATGCCATGGAGCAGCGGAATCCTTTCATCTTTGATCCTTGCATACAGTCTGCCTACCCGAAACTGAGTGATCACAAAATCTGTATCCGGCAGTGCCTCCTTTCGATCCAATGTCGTATAGATTTTTGTTCTAAGCCCTGCCGCCTCCCACATACGCCGGGACAGATCCCGGATAACAGACAGATGTTCTTTCCCCTCCGGGATATCCACCAACCAGATCTCATCAATGAGAAGTTCTTCGCTTCTGCGTATAAATCCGTTCATAAGTTCCGGGGTATAGCTGCTGCCCCCTCCTATTACCACGATCTTAAGTCCCATATCACTTGCTCCTTGTTTCTTTTCCTATTTTATTGCTGTAAATATTATTTTAACATCACTAGTTTAACATTGAGTTGCACTTCTGTCAATATGCTGTTATAATTAAATTAACATTAAACTTTAAAAAATAATATGGTTGTGGATTATGACAACAAAAGACTGAACTGCAACCAGAGAAGGAGATAAGAAACTATGAAAGTTGGAATTATACGTTGCATGCAGACAGAGGATTACTGTCCCGGTACCACAGACTTTAAAGCAATTCGAGAAAAGACAGGAGTTTTTGAAGGAATAGAGGGAGAAGTCGAACTGATTGGCTTTACTAACTGCGGCGGATGTCCTGGGAAAAAGGTTCCTCTCCGCATAAGAGAACTGCTCAGAAGAGGAGCCGATACCATAGCCTTCGCTTCCTGCATCCAGAAAGGAACACCCATCGGTTATCCCTGCCCTTTTGCAAAGCGAATGAGAGCCCTTGCTGAAAAAGAAACAGAGGGTAAAATCCAAATTCTGGATTTTACTCATTAGTATTTTTTCAAAACTCAGCTATTTACTAAGAGGAAAGTTATGGGGGAAACTTTATATGGAACAAGAACAGCTTTTACGAATCAAAAAAAAATTACAGGATGTTCCCAAAGGAACCCTAAAAGTTGAACGCCATTTTAATGGAAATACTGAAACCAATCTATTTACAGAATCCTTTCAGACCCAGACAGAGGGAAAAGGAAAAATGACTGCCTACCAGGTATTTCCCGGTATCCAGCTCTCTTTGAATTATTCTTTGTCTGAACAAGTATCTTTTCAGCATGAATCCCATGCACATATACTGGAGATCAATCATTGTCAGACCGGGCGGATTGGCTGGGATTTTAATAACGGAACTTCCGTTTATCTCGGAACCGGAGACCTGTCCCTTCACAGTATGGAGTGCTGTGCGGATTCTGTTATGATGTTTCCTCTGGGTTATTGTGAAAGTATTTCTGTCTCTATAAACCTGGAAGAACTTAAAAGGAATCCTCTTCCCATACTCCAGGAAGTTTCTATAAGCTTAGAACAGTTAGAGCGTAATTTCTGCCGTCCGGATAAATCCATTGCACTGCCATCTTCTCCGGCCATTGAAGGAATATTTCGCCCCTTGTATACCGTTCCTGCAGAGATTTGTCTGCCCTATTTTAAACTGAAAGTTCAGGAATTACTTCTATACCTGGGATATCTTAATCCAAGCCCCTCCGGATTGACCCAATATTGTTCCAGACAAACTGCGTTGATCAAGGATATTCATACATTACTGACCGAACATCTTGATCATCGTTTTACAATCAATGAACTTTCAAAAAAATATCTGATCAATACTTCTTCCTTAAAAGAAATATTTAAAGGCGTTTATGGACTTCCCATTGCAACTTACATGAAGGAATACCGGATTCGCAAAAGTATGGAATTGTTGAGACAGACAGATGACAGTATTGCTGAGATTGCTGCCAAAGTCGGATATGAAAGCCAGGGAAAATTTACAAAAGCATTTAAGGATATTGCAAAGACAACACCCACTGCCTTTAGAAAAACTTTCAATAAAACAGGCTGTTAATTTACGGGAAGAGCGGTACTGTGATTCACGCCTTAATAACATCCATCAGACTGATTTTAGCCGGCGGATGTAGTCAAAGACCCCGATGCAAGCATGTCCGCTTGGCTCGTTGCTCGCAGGAATAATTGATATCCTCCGGCGTGATCATTCCCTACATCCTTTTTATATAATCCATCACTACATCTCCAATATAGGCTACATCTTCTGCAGCATAAGCAACCGGGAAATTATCAGAAAAAAGAATCTGGGCAGAGGCAGGGAATTCTTCATCGCCCATCCACAAAACGAAGCATAACCTTAAGTCTTCCAGAAATTGAAATTCATAAGCCATATCTCCATATTCTTTTGGGATTCCTTTCAATCCTTCCATGACCGTTTTAAATTCTTCCAGCCGATTTCCAAACATTCTGGCCAGTCTCATGATACATCTTCCATAAAACTGGCGGTAGTACACTTCGCCCCAGGGAAGGTCACGATAGGAAAGAAGATTTCCTGTAGCCCTCATATGATCTCCTTCTGTAAAATAGCGGAGCAGCAGTATTTTTGCATGGATATCACTGCATAGAACTGCCTGGCTGTCCTCCTCATCAAGGCAGTGGATCTCCAGGTCCGGATGGCTGACTGTATAGTTTTTCTCCATAAATCTCACCTGAAAAAGCCCGGTATTTTCATCAAAGGGGATTTCCAGCTGCCGGCTGATATCCCTTGGATCCATTTTCTGATATTCCGCAAGGTAATGATGATAGGGCTGCATTTCCAGATTATGTTTTTCATATTGTTGCTGTAACATTTGTCTCCTCCTGATCTTTTATTTCTTCAATTCATCCAGATACAATTCTGGAACAACTCCTTCCGGAATCGTAAAGCCACATTGGTCGCACACACTGTCTCCTATCGTCTGGCCATCTCTCTCAAATACTTCAATTCCGTCTTTCGCTCCGCATTTTGGACAGTCGATTTCTTTGATCACTGTCATTTTCCGGATATCCTGGCAATCTGCAAATGCAATCATTTTTTCACCTGCTTTCTGCGAAATTCCCCTTTACTGATTTTTTACGTCAACATAGCATCAAAAGCTTCACGGAAACCTTTAGATAAGCCGAACAGTCTTTGGGAATCTCTTCCTTGTTTTAACACTTGTTTATTGTTTTCCCTATCTTATCATCCCGGTCAGTGGATTCAATAGTTTATAAGCATATCCTTCTGATAGGGTCAAAAGTATTTCCGCATGGGCAAAAACTTCTAACGGCAGATTCCGGCAAATTTAGCGCAAATAGGAAAAAGCAGTTGTATATCGGAGTTCACCGATACACAACTGCTTCGCATAGGATTTCCTTTTTGTCATCCAATACCATTTGCTTTTCCACCTTCGTCATCATCCTGCGCTTTCAATCTTGACAGCAAAATTTCCCCAACCGTAACTGCGTCCTCCATACTCAGATAATGGTCTGCACTTTTACTTACATAAAATTTCCCGGAGGCCTCAAACTCTTCATCCGCAAACCATACTTTCAGCCAGATCGGATAGTTTGGCAAAAAGTGAAATACTGCGCATAAGTCAGCATTGCTGTCTGTAAATTCCGCCCCAAGAGCTTTGCAAATCTTCCGGATGCCATCCGGTGTCTTTCTGCTCAGAAATCCCCGGAGTTCCTTTTCCATGTCATGGTCAAATTTTGTTCCTCTGATAAGGCCGTCCTTTAATCCTCCAAACGTAATCATCTGCTCAGAAACAGCAGTCCCGTCTGCCAGAGCCAGATAATGAAGGATCACTAATTGATGCCATTCCTCAAGCTTGGGGGAACATGTATATTCAGGAACTGTGATCCTGACCCTTTGGTTCAGGCTTTGTAATTCTAATACTGCATTTTCTTCGTAAAAAACAGCTCCACTTCTTTGAGCTATATTATCCGGAGACAGATGTTTTAACTGCTCCTTTGCAGGCCGAAGCATCTCGCTAAAAGCCCTGTTGTACTGAACCGTATTTTTATGAAAACCGTCTATTTTTTGCACACCCTTTCTGCAGCATCTTTCAGCACTTTTGCAATATCTCCCTTAATGACCATTCCCTTTTTCTCTATGTCTTTGGGCAGAAAATCATATTGGTTATTCACTGCAATGTACCGGGCCTTTGGAAAACTCAGGGTCAGGTTCCAGAAGGGTTCCTGGATAAACATAGGAGTCAGACGCCCAACGCCCAGCTCCAGGAAAAGTATTTTTTCATCTTTATGTTCCAAAACATAACGGGAAACCTTTTCATACTGTTCCTCATACTTTTTCCCCTGAAGGAAATTTCCGTATCCCCGGACCCAGGGGAAGGCTTCACCGCCGCAGTGGGAACACCGTGGAATCCATTCTGTGGGAACAGCAGTACCTTCTCCCATGGCTTTTATCATCTTACTTACTGGCTTCACCGCATCCCAGGTTTTATCTGTGCAGCAGTCCGCACACTGAAAAAAGCGGTGATCTCCCTGGATTTCCGCTACTTTTTCCTCTGGATAGAGTTTTATGAACTGGGTATCCTGATTGGTGGTGATGACAAAAAAATCTTTTCCCTTCAGAAGGCTGTCCAGATCTCTGTAGGGCTCCCGGATTTCAGCTGTCTGAGTGGTATGGAGAAAGGTGGCAAGATAACCCCAGAACTCCTCCCGGTTGTCCCATCGGCGCATCATGCCGTCAAAAGCTCCTTTAAAATGGTATTTTTCCGCAAATTTTCCGAAATATTTTCGGTAGGAGGCATTGTCCTCATAATAAAAATCACCGCCGCCTGCCGCAGACAGCCCTGAAGCGCCGCCTATCAGGATGCACTCTGCTTCTTCTATTTCCTTCACCAGACACGCAATCTGTTCTTCATAGGGAAGGGCAGGTTTTTCTGATAATGCATAAGGTGTTTTCCCCGCTGCATACAGACTGTAATATCTGGAATAATTCATCTGTGTCTGCATTACAAGTTTTTCATAAAAACTCATGATTTCTTCTCCCATCTGCTTTGTTGTAATTTTTATTCTAACATCATTACCTTAACATAGAGTTGCACATCTGTCAATATGCTGTTATAATTAAATTAACATTAGAGGAGGAAATCACTATGAAATATTCCACAAAAGTCAGTGACGCCGTTCATATCCTGGCTTTTATCCAGTTAAATCCCACCGGTTCCCTTTCCAGCGGCAGCATTGCAGAAAGTATACGGACCAATCCCGGGTGTGTTCGCCAGCTTATGTCTGCCCTTCGCAAATCCGGGCTTTTGTCCAGTGTCCAGGGCCATCCCCGGCCTTCACTGACCCGGAAACCTTCCGCCATTACTTTATTGGATATCTATAAAGCGGTAGAAGGCAATAAGCCCCTGCTCCATCTGGATACCCACACAAATCCCGAATGCGGAGTGGGAATTTACATCCAATTGTCCCTTCAGGATTACTTTGACCAGGTGCAAAGGACCGCTGAAAATGAAATGCGGCAGATCACATTACAGAATATTCTGGACCGTTATCAGGAAAAGGTTTCTCATTTGAGCCAAAGCCCAGCTGTAATTTCAGATAAAAGGTAACCAATTATTAAAAAATCAATTAGGAGGAAAATGAAATGAAGGTAGGAATCATACGTTGTATGCAGACGGAAGATTACTGTCCCGGAACCACAGACTTTAAAGCCATCCGGGAAAAGACAGGGGTTTTCGAAGGGGTAGAGGAAGAGATCGAACTGATCGGCTTTATCAACTGCGGCGGATGTCCGGGGAAAAAGGTTTCTCTCCGCATAAGAGAATTGATACGAAGAGGGGCTGATACGATAGCTTTTGCTTCCTGTATACAGAAAGGAACGCCCATCGGTTATCCCTGCCCTTTCGCAAAACGAATGAGAGATCTGGCAGAAAAAGAAACAAAAGGGGAAATACAGATACTGGATCATACACATTAAAGAGCAAGCGCCTGGAGGTTTTGCAATCTTTTGCAGTATTTCCAGGCTTTTTGCTTGATTTTTCAGAACAGTTTGTCTGTTATGATGATAACAATTTTTTTATATTCTCTAATGAGCTGTCTTTTTTGTAAGCAGCTCATGCATGACAGCCATAAGCACAAGCAGCGCCATCATATACACTGGAAAGAGCGTAATACTGATATGATTGGCGATCAGCCCGAACAGAGGCGGCATAAGGCAGGTGCCCACATAGGCGCTAGCCATCTGTACGCCAATGATGGCCTGTGACCGATCCGCCCCGAAATGCTCCGGCGTAGAGTGGATAATACAGGGATATACCGGGGCACAGCCCAGTCCGATAAGGATCAGCCCGGCAAGAGCTGTCACATTCGGCCCGGGAAGAAGCATAACAAGAATACCTGCGAAAATAATTACCTGTCCCAGACGGATCATCTGCACATCATTGAGCTTCATAGTAATAAAGCCGCTGACTGCACGGCCTGCAGTAATGCCGATAAAAAACATTCCGGCAAAACGTGCAGCTGTTTCCGCAGGTATCCCTTTAAATAAATGGAGATAGCTGCTGGCCCACAGCCCTGCTGTCTGTTCAATGGCGCAGTAACAGAAGAAACAGAGCATAACTTCCTTTGCTCCTGGAATCTTTATGATCTGCGCCAGAGAAAGGGCGGATTCCTGTATCTCTGCCTCTTTTTCTCTGTCTATTGTTCCCTCTTCTTTTTCGGAAAAACTTCTGCTGCCCCGTTTTTTCCATAAAGGCAGGCTGAAAATAAGAACGGCGGTCAGAAGAATCTGGAGGATCCCCACGCAAAGGTAGCCGAAATTCCATGTCCTGCCTCCGGACAGGGCAAATCCCATGATATATGGTCCCACCGTAGCGCCCACACCCCACATACAGTGAAGCCAGCTCATGTGGTGGCTCTCATAGTGGAGAGCAACATAGTTATTCAGAGCAGCGTCTACACTCCCTGCCCCAAGCCCATAGGGAATCGACCACAGGCAGAGCATCCAGAAGGAACTGGAGAAAGAAAAGCCTAAAAGAGCGGCGGCTGTCATAGCTACGCTAATCGCCGTCACTTTCCCCGTTCCCAGCTTCTTTGTCAGACGGTCACTCTGGAGACTGGATACGATAGTCCCCAGGGAAATGATTATGGAAATGATCCCGGCATAGGAAACAGGAACATGAAATTCCGTATACATTGTAGGCCATGCGGAGCCAAGGAGACCGTCCGGAAGGCCGAGACTGATAAAAGCAAGATATATGATCGCAAGTAATAAGTGTGTCATCTTATGATTCTCCTTTTATGTAGCTGTTATTCTATGAACAGAGATATTCCCGAAAACATCTTATGCAGCTTATACTCATCAAAGGGAAGATATTCCGCAATGGTGAAACCGGCAACATCTGCATTTTTTGTAATGAGACCTAACACCTCTGTCAGCTTTTCTATAGTCATCTTTCCGCCGCCGGAGCCGTCTCCCGTTAATTCCGGATCAGCAAAGTAGGTGGAGTGGAAGAAATGCTCATCCAGCACATCAACATCCAAATGCACCAGAATGTGTTCAAACTTTTTTACAAACTCCAAAATTTCATGATCCGGCACAAAAGTCTCTTCCTGCACCTTATAATCCACTCCAATATCATTCAGAAACCGCTCCTGATAATCATGGAGGGGCTGCAGCCCAATATATAGAACCTGAGACGGTTCAAAACTTCCATGCCGCATTCTTTCCGAAAGAACTTCCGGTCCATATCCCAGAAGTGTCCGCAGCACCATTGCATGGGCGTTGGGATATCCGTCCTCTGCTGAGGAAACATCCGGATGGGAGTCGATCCATATGATACCGGTATCTTTATATTTTCCGTGAAGATAATCAAATGGAGCAAGGGAAACCATACAATTTCCCCCTATGGTAATGATCCTGTCCGGTTTCTCCCCCTCGATTTTCTTTGCAGCGTCTTCAATCCCGGCAAGTACTTTTTCTCTGGCGTAAATCCCTTCTTCAACCTCTTTTTCTTTATGATCCGGCGGGGCAATGTCGACCTTCACAAGAGGCTGCCGTTCATTTTGAGGCAATATGTGGGTAAGAAGATGTGCGCCAAAATAATAGGCCTCTAATCCCCCGCTGACATGATCCGGATAAAGCAAACGTATGGTTTTCATAGTCTCCAAGGATTTCTCAGTACGGCTCATATATAAAAGCGGATAAGGATTTCCCTGTTCATCCAGTTCTGTCCTTTTATAAACACGAAAACCCATATGTTCATAGAATCCTTTTGCCTGGGGGTTCTGTTCATTAACAGCCAGCCGTTCAACGGCATAGTTTTCAATCCCATATCGGAGCAGACGTTTTCCCAGTCCTTTTCCCCTCTCCTCCGGTGCAACAAACAGCATTTCCAGGGAACCGTCCTCAATTCCCATAAAAGCTTTCGGACATCCTGCTTCATCCTCTGCGATCACCAGATGTTCAACACTTTTTAATGCCTGGGGAACGTATTCTTTGATATTCTTGATCTCTCTGTCTGACAGAAACAGATGGGTAGCTTTCACAGAGCCTTCCCATACCTCCAGAAGACAGTTTATCAACTCTGATATCCTGTTTTTTACTTCTATGATTTTCATAAATTCCTCCTGTTTTTCAAACTGATATCGCACAGGTAAGAGTATACCAGATTTAACAAGAAAAAACGAGCTAAAAATCATGAAAGCCAGAGGTCCACACAGGATTTATGTGCAGAACCCTCTGGCTTTTTCGTTCACATTCGGCCAAACAGCATTTTCGCCGTTCCGGCACTCTATGCTTCTCACGCTTTATGTTTTGCTTCCCCTTCCGGGAAAATAATCTTAAACACAAAGAAAAAGATCACCATGGATACGCCGCCTGTAATGATTGTCACAAGGATATTATAGACAGCCGGAGCCACATATGCTGCCGCAATGGGCATCCACAGGTTGTTGAAGGCATTGCAGACCAGGGATATCACAATCCAGGCAATGAAATACCACATAGCCTGATAGGCCACATTGCCGTGGCTCTTAAAGGTAATGTTCCTCTGCAATGGAAAATTGATGCACTGTGCCACAAAGGAGCCTACCTCATAACTGATAAAATACCCCAGACCGCCGCCGATCAGCACGGCTCCTGCAGCGTCATACAGGACATTATATCCCAGCAGGCTCCATGTAAACTCCACGCCAAAAATATTCATATGTACCTGGGGCCACATAAATTCTGTACCTGCCAGTCCTTCCCCCAGCAAAGCCGGCATAAAGGTAAAAAACAGATACTGGATGATCGTCACACCCATGCTGAAGACGAAGAAATAAAAAATCTGATACAGCCATTTTGCCAGTTTCGGATGCTTCTTTTCGAAATTTCCCCATGCCTTTGCCAGACCCTGGGATGCAGGTGCTTTTTCCTGTTGTTTTTTTCCGTCTGCCAGTATATTCTCTCTATTTGCCATGTTTACCTCCTTCTCAAGCCGGTCCCCTCCTGCCTTCTGTCCGGGGCCGGCTGCTCCTTAATGCTAAAGCACTTTATTTTCTCGAAATCTGCTTTACATATTTTCGATTCTGCCGCTGATTGCGGAAGAAACCTGCGATGGTATGCCCAAGTCCCCGGAACAGATGACCGTTTACCATAGTCACGATTCCTTCCACCATCTCCATGCTTACCATGCCGCCGGTCATCTTGGCGATGGCACGGAAAGGCATGTTATAGATAAAAAGAATATTCAGATCCGGCTTGCCTGCATCCTCACTTTTCTTTTTCATCTGGGTCAGTTTCTTGTAGACAAACCGTGCCGCAGGGCTCTTCGCATAGTACATCTGACAGATCGCATCATTAACGGTAAGGTCCCCGTTCCATTTTCCGCTGGGGATGGGATATCCCAAAAGTTCTTGAAATTCCTGATCCTCCACCTGTCCTATGAGTCCGGAATAATAGGAGGGCATCCGGTTGGTATAATAAGGATAGGTATCTGTTGTTCCCTCTATCTCTGTTTCTGTACGGAGCCGGATATCGAGACAGCTTGCCCCGATCATAATGGTATAAGTTCCTCCCTCTGTTTCCCACTGATCCGTCCGCACATTCCAATACCGAAAGGTCTTATCGTCAAAGGGGATATGTACCCTCCGGCTCTCTCCGGCTTTTAAGAAAACTTTTTGGAAACCTTTCAGTTCTTTTGCCGGGCGAAAAACCTTTCCATCTTTCATCCCTATATAAAGCTGCGCCACCTCGGCTCCGTCCCGGTTTCCGGTATTCGTCAATGTAAATTCTGCGCCCTCCGGATTCACAGTCAGATCACGATACTGAAATTCTGTGTAGGATAATCCGAGTCCGAAGGGATAGAGCACACGTACCTTTGCTGTATCATAATAGCGGTATCCCACATAGAGTGCTTCCCTGTACTCAGAATTTCTTTCCTCGCTGGGGAAATATTTAAACGCCGGGGTATCCTCATAACGAACCGGATAAGTTTCATTCAGCCTTCCTGAGGGATTGACTTTTCCGGTAATGATATCCAGCATGGCTCCCGCTCCTGCCTGACCGTAGAGATATCCATGGAGCAGTGCCTTTAGGCTGGTATGCCAGGGCATCTCCACAACTGCACCGGCGCTTAAAATCCCTACAATATTTTCATTCACCCGAGCCATTGCTTCCAGCAAAGTGATCTGATTCTGAGGGATACGCATATGGGTGCGGTCAACACCTTCCGATTCACTCAGCTCATCCAGTCCGAAGCAATACAGTACCACATCCACAGACTGGGCCAGATCCACCGCCTCTTTCTCCAGCACTGTATCCACTTCGCCGTCCCGTTTATAACCTCTTGCCATTCCCACCACAGTCAGATCATACCCGCCGATCAGCTCTGACATCTCATCCAGTTTTATAGTATTGACCATGGAAGATCCTGCCCCCTGATACCGTGGCTCAAAGGCAAAATCCCCGATCAAAGCTACGTGGGTACCTGGTTTCAGAGGAAGGATATCCTCCTGGTTTTTCAAAAGCACGGCACTCTGGGCTGCGGCTTTCTTTGCCAGGGCATGATGAGCCTCTTTGTCAAATTCTGAGGGCTTTTCCTCCTGTCTGCCGGTGAGAGTCAGCACCGCATCAAGAAGCCGGTCCACACAGGCGTCTACGGCCTCCTCCGGAATCCTATTTTCCTGTACTGCCTTTACAATCTGCCTGGCAGAGTCCATACCGGGAGTAGGCATCTCCAGATCCGACCCTGCTGCCACACCTTTTACATGGTCATTGGAACCGCCCCAATCTGTGATCACAATGCCCTCATACCCCCACTCCTCCCGAAGAATATCCTTAAGCAGATGTGTATTCTCATTAGAATAGGTTCCGTTCACCTGATTGTAACTGGTCATGAGAGCCTTGGCTCCCCCCTCTTTAACAGCAATCTCAAAGCCTGTCAGATAAATCTCTCTCAGAGTTCTCTCGTCAACCACTGCATTCATAGCCATTCTTCGAAGTTCCTGGCTGTTCACTGCAAAATGCTTCGGACAGGCATACCTGCCCTTGCTCTGGATTCCCCGGACATAACCTGCAGCCATCTTTCCTGCAAGATAAGGGTCTTCAGAGAAATATTCAAAATTGCGGCCACACAAGGGGCTCCTCTTAGTATTCAGCCCCGGGCCTAAAACCACATGCACATCCTGTACCCTTGCTTCCTCCCCAAGGGCTCTTCCGATCTCTTCCCCCAGGGCCGGATCCCAGCTATTGGCCATGGTTGCCGCCGTAGGAAAACAGGTGGCAGGAAGGGAAGGATTCAGTCCCAGATGGTCCCCTGCCCCTGCCTGCTTACGGATACCGTGAGGCCCGTCGGAACAGTACATAGACGGGATACCCAGACGTTCAAAATCCCAGGTCTGCCACTCACCTTTTCCGCTTAGAAAGGCTGCCTTTTCCTCTAATGTCATCTTCTTGATCATTTCCTCATGTTTCATCTTACACCTCATATTTTTCTGTATCTGTTCTGAAAAAGGCAGGCTTTTGGTTTCTCCCGCCAAAGCCTGCCCTTGTAACCCTGAATTTGGTTTTTATTTTGTTTCTGATGCCTTTTTGGTCACAGCAGCCCCTTTGCGTTTCTTATATACGCTGCGTACACGGAATGCCTCATAGAGAATGATAAGTACTGCAATCACTATATCGGCGGCAGCCAGCACGATCTGGTACATAAGGGGTCCGGTCTGGATATTTTCCGGTTCATAGGCCCGGCTGTTCACAACCGTATAACAGATCCGGTGACATGCTTCTCTCATATGTTGTACAGTAGTTGCAGAGCTGGTATCGCTTACGCTTGCGTCTGTAAGCCCGCTCACATAATTGGAACCTGTATCATAAGCTGCAAGACAGGTGCTTCCGCCGTTATAAATGGATCTTGCTGCATCCATATAACCGAAGTTTGCAAAATAATCGGTCACTACGAATCCCTCAAATCCCCACTCATCTCGGAGTACGGTCTCAAGGAGCGGACTGCATGCTCCTGCCCACTGAGAACCGATGTAGTCATAGGAAGACATAACTGCCTGTGCGTTTCCTTCTTTTACGCAGATCTCAAAAGGTTTCAGATAAAGTTCACGTATTGCCTGTTCATTGGACCATGTGGTGAGCATTTCCCATCGATTGGTCTCCTGATCGTTCAGTGCAAAATGCTTGATGTATGCATATACGCCGTGCTCCGCAGCTCCCTGGACTGCCTGGGAGGCAATTTTTCCTGAAAGCAGTCCGTCTTCTGAATAATACTCAAAATTACGTCCTGCAAATGCGCTTCTGTGGATATTCATAGCCGGCGCATACCATCCGGATACATTCATCTCATCCGCCATCTCACCGATGCTCTGTCCGAAAGCACGTGCAATATCTTCATTAAATGTATTTGCGATCATGACCCCGCATGGGAAACCGATGGAACCCACTCCTGTAAAGTTATTGTTGATGGACGCCGGTCCGTCGCAGTCTGTGGTCGTCACTTTTCCAATACTTTCTGCAGCTGCTGTCTGATAACCTCCCAGAGCAATCATTGTATTCATCTCATCAATGGTAAGCTGATCCAGAAGAGGTTCCCACTGTTCATCATCATAGGCAAGTCCTCTCATATCAGCAAGTGTAAGCCCGTTATCTGCCCCTGTAGCAGGCATCTGGGCATCCGGATCTTCCTCTGGTTCCCAGTTGGAGTTATTTGTAAACAGTGCCTTGTCATCTTCCGGCATGCTGTAGGTGGCCGGTGCTGCCGTTGCTTCTTCATAATTTGCAAATCCATCTGCACGGGACAGATATTCAATCTCTCCTTCTGCAAAATCAAACTGATTTATGGCTGTTATCAGATCTGTGGAACGAGAGTTGTCACCGTCATAGGTCACCGTCTCATCCACTGTATAGGTACGTGTATCAACAACCGTATGGGAGTCTGTTCTCAGGCTGATCTCATAATCTCCGGCTTCAAGAACGTATGCCTGTGCATTCTGATAATCATAAGATGCCATGTCTTCTATACGGAATGTCAACGTCAGTGTCTGTGATGCTCCCGGCTCAAGGAGATCTGTTTTATCAAAAGCCGCCAGATTTACAGATGCTTTCTCAATACCGCCGTTGGTATAGGGCGGTGTATAATAGAGTTCTACAACATCTTTGCCTGCTGTCTCTCCCGTATTTGTTACAGTGACATCTACAGAAATTGTATCATCTGTCACTGTCAGATCACTCATCTCCTGGGTGAAGGTGGTGTAAGAAAGACCGTAGCCAAAGGGGTATACTACAGATTCATCATAGTTGATCAGTCCTTCTTCTGCCGCAGTCTCATAGAATCGGTAGCCCACATAGATACCCTCTACATAGTTTACAAAATGGGGAAGTGCTCCCGGTACGAACTGATCATCTTCAGAAATCTGGAACTCATCCATATTGTCATAGGTGAAGCTTCCAAAATTGTTAAAAGTAGGTGCAGCAGAAAGATCTGCCACAAATGTATCGGCTGTCCTGCCGGATGGGTTTATCTGACCTGCAAGGATCTCTCCCAGAGAGTTAAAGCCGTTCTGGCCTGTTCCCGGCACCCACAGAGCACTTTTAATCTGAGGATATTCATTGACAAATCCCATCTCCAGGGTATTTGCCCCGTTGTAGACAACAACCACATTTTCAAAGTTTTCGCACACCATTTCCAGCATATTGCGCTCGCTCTGGCTCAGTTCCAGATAATGAGTTCCTTCCGGAAAATCCTCATACTCCTCAGAATTGTTCGTATAATTCATACCCTCCATATTTTCAGGAAGGTCAATGTGTTCGCCGCCTCCCCTGGAAAAGACTACAAGGGCAGTGTCTGAAAAATCTCTGGCATTGCTCAGCATATCTTCCGTGTAAGTATCTGCCGGCGGTTCCGGAAGTGTCCAGTCTTGTTCCCACATGCCGACTTCCGGACGGTCCGCCCGGTAATCCCTGTAGAAATCCGACAGCTCCGTATTCAGATTAAATCCTGCATTTTCCAGTCCTGTCAGGAGATCTACAATCTCATATGCGTCTGACAGGGCTCCTGAACCGGTACCTCCGTAAACCGGATTGGTAGACGCCCATCCGAATACATTCAGATTATTATTTTCTGACAGTGGAAGAAGGTTCTCCTCGTTCTTTAACAGAACGATTCCCTCATCCGCAATGTCCATTCCCAAAGCTTCCGCTGACGCCTGTGTCTCTTCTGTAATCGCTCCCGAACCACTCACAAGTGTAAGCAGGGTTGACATGGGGCCTGTACAGATCAGATTTACGATAACAACGATCACGATCAGGACAGCCACTCTTGTCTGGGACCTTAACAGATATTTCTTCGGTTCTTTTACTTTCATTACCGCAACCGTAATGATGATTCCTAATACAATCGCGACTGCGATTGCGATAAGATACGGTGTGATCAGATTAAGAATACTCATCACATCGCTCCAGTTAATTTCCAGCATACGTTCTCTCCTCCCTTTCTTCGAAATGCTGTTCGTGATTTTATACAACTTATATTGCATTTTTCTTTATATTGTTGTATATTTTATTATACTCATTATAATGAATACATAAAAAAACACTACAACACCGGTAGTGATTCTGTGAATTAATTCTCATTTTAGGGGAAATTGTGAACAAAAGGAGAGTACTGATATGAATGCACAGAAAAAAGAAAATATACGCACACAGAAAACCTGTGCGCTGATCCGCAAAACCTTTCGTGAAATGCTGATAGAAATGGATTACAACCAGATTTCTATTAAGAAATTAACAGAACGGGCAGATATAAACCGAAGGACATTTTATCTTCATTATGGCTCTATAGATGAATTGCTAAATGAATTGATCGATGAAATTGCTGACGGATACATCAAAATGACCAATTCCTTGAATGGATATTATGACCAGAGGGAGATTGCACGAGCTTTCCTGCTTTATTTTGCACAGCAGGATGAGCTTCATGAAAAGATCATCTGCAACTCTAATTTCAAATATATCAGTGACCGGATCAACCGCAGGATCAGCGATATTAACCAAGGGCATATTGATGATCTGGGAAAGGTCAGCCCCTACCTGAAAAATATTATCATTGCCTATCTGAACATGTCCTGTCTCGGAATGTACCGCAGATGGGTAGCAGATAAAAAGAGAATCCCCCTGGATGAATTTGTGAATGTTGCGGTAAATCTGGTCTGCAACGGCGTACTCAGCATGCCGGAGTACTTAAATTCCTCTTTTTAAAGAATACGTATGACAGAAAAGGTCGGTTCATCACGTTGATATACCGATGTCATAACCGTTTTTAATGTTCCTGTATTGTCTGTACGAAAAGAGATACTGCCTGAGAAAACAAATGATTCTTCTTCCACAGGATCACGCTTCGGGTAACATGTGTGGGAAGGATCTGGCGGAAACAGAGTACCGGATCCGCATGTATGGACAGAGCACCGTCCAGACAGACAGCGCATCCCATACCTGCCTCCATCAGCAATGCACTGTTAGAAAGGATATTATAATAAGCGGGAATGTTCAGGTGCCGTTCTTCGCACTGCATCCAATGAAGGATCTGATTTTTTGCATTCTCTCTTCCCGGCATGATCAGTGGATATCCTTTTATGTCATCTACGGTTACCGTTTCTTTATTTGCAAGCTCATGATCCTTCCGGACAAGAATCCCCCAGGTTTCCTGCTGGGGAAGCCTGACATATTCGAACTTTGAAGTATCAATAGGTTCCATAACAAGTCCCAGGTCCAGCAGCCCATGCTCGATCCTCTCTTTAATGTCATCTGCCATACCGTTATAAAGTTCAAACTGTACAGCCGGATATTTCTCACGGAATTCTTTCATACAGATTGCCAGCGTACGGCCCCCTACAGCTTCTGTAGCGCCGATCCGGATCGTTCCGCAAATCACATCTTTTTGATCGGTAAAGGTATGTTCCAGCTTGTCTGCCAGCTCTACGATAGTTTCTGCCTGCTGTTTGAACAGAAACCCTTCGTCTGTCAGTGTAACAGAGCGTTTCCCCCGGATCAGCAGTGCAGTTCCCAGCTCATCCTCTAATTCCATCAGCTGACGGCTGAGTGTGGGCTGGGTAACATGAAGAATATCTGCAGCTCTGGTAATATTGCCTTCGTCCGCTACTGTCAGAAAATATTTCAGTACACGCAGTTCCATTTTCTCTCCTTTAAATGTATCAGCTGCCACCCTATAGACAGTGGCAGCTACATATACTTCTTTACAGTTGGATCAGTTCATACTCTCTGGTTCCGATTCCCAGTTCTTCGGCAGCCTCAATGGTATGGATTCCATTGCGGCTGTTGACTCTTTCCATAAAATGTTCTTTTCCCGGATCATCCGAATGAATCACCAGATCCATGCAGGCCTGGTCAATAGCTACCGGGTCTGTAGAAGCCAGGATACCGATGTCATTCATGCAGGGATCTTCTGCCACTACACAGCAGTCACAGTCTACCGAAAGATTTTTCATAACATTGATAAAAGCAATCCTGCCTTTAAAATGTTCCACAACGCTGGCGGCCGCATCCGCCATGGCTTCCGGAAACGCCGTTTTGCTGGCATGCTGATTCCAGGTTTCATAGCGGTCGTCTGTCTTTCCTCCGGAATGAATCAGGGCCTTGCCCGCTCTGGAAGCACAGCCGATAGAAAGCTGCTTCAAAGCTCCGCCGTATCCGCCCATGGGATGTCCTTTAAAATGAGCCAGGACCAGCATAGAATCGTAATTCTCGATATTTTTCCCCAGATGGTTTTCCTTAAGAATCTTTCCATGGGAAATCGGCCAGACCACGTCCGGTCCTTCTGCATCCATGAGATCCACATCAAAATATTTTGTCCATCCATGTTCTTCCAAAAGCTTCAGATGGGACTCTGTATGATCCCGGACACCGCCGCTGGCATCTCCATAAGCAGTGTTGCATTCCACAATAGTTCCCTGGACCTTCTCAACCATGGGCCGCCAGAATTCCGGCCGAAGGAAATTCTGGTTTCCCTTTTCTCCGGAATGGACCTTCACTGCCACTTTTCCAGGCAGCTCTACGCCAAGAGCCTGGTACATCTCAACTACCTTTTCCGGAGTGATCTCTTTTGTAAAATAAACTTTTGCCTTCATATCCCATTCTTCTCTTTCCTGTATCTGATCATTCAGAACATGCGGCCAAAATATCAGGTCCTGTGTTCTGGATCCTTCTTTGATAAATATCATAAAACTTAAAGCAGACTCCAGGTCAAGAGGATTTTTGAAAATTTTCATCTGCCGCTTTTTGGCTGGGATAATTTCTTTAAAATCTTTTTTTCATTCGCTCTTGAAAAATCGCTTAGCTGGTAGGACCGAACCCTTGTTTTAACAATAACAGGAATCAAAAAACCATTATTTACAAGTTTTACACATCTGTTGATTACTGTCTTGTTTGTCACACCAATCATCTTACTTACTTCAATCGGTGTAAATTCATATAACTTTTTCTTTAACAGAAATGCTAATAATCCTTTTTCTTTTGTATTTAAATAAGACAAGCTTCCTGCTAATTCGTCTATTTCTGAGGATTTGGATAACTCATAAACTTCTTTAGAATACAATTCCATCATTTTCAAAAAATAATTGATCCAAATTTCCGGGTGCGGGGGATTTTCTCTCCCTGAATAATATAATGCAGGTAATCCCATTTGCAATGAGGCATAATACTCCTCTGGATCATATGCAAAATATTCTTCCAGAGAACCGATTCCATTAAAACCGTATCCATAATAATCAAGAATATATCCTGACATTAGTCTGGCAGTCCTCCCATTTCCATCTTCAAAAGGATGAATTGTAACCAGTTAGTAATGGACTACGGCGGCAATGATTAGCGGATGATCATCTGTGTTATTCACATATTCAACAAGTTCATTCAGCAGCCCTGGAATATCTACATATTCTGGGGGAATATATTCTGGTGCTCCCGTTTCAGAATCATATACTGCAAATAATACCCCTGGCGGCATTGGCCCTCTTAGCCCTATTTTTTCTTTCGATGCACCTTTTTCTACAATCGCCTGTACTTCAAGAATCATCTCTGTCGAAAAGTGTTCCTTATTTTTTAACTTCTCTTCCAGAAAATTTAAAGCCAGGAAATAGTTGCGGACTTCCTGCTCCGGCTTCAGAAAATGCATATGGGGATCGCTGTCAATTGCTTCATTTGCCTGTTTCTCAGTCAGTGGATTTCCCTCTATCTTATTAGAAGCATATGAACTTTTCTTCTTAGAGTTTTTTCTGAGCCTGTTTTTTGTAACAGTTGGAAGTTCTATAGTACTAAGAGAAAACCGATTTTTGTCAATCTCCGATATTTTTTTTAGAATTTCATTTGTAAGTGCCACCCTTATCAATTTACCACCTCCACTTTGTCTGTAATTATCATATCGTTTGACGGAGAATTTTTCCACTAAAATTACACTATTTTTTCACTATTTTTCATTATTTATAGCTAACTGTAAACCCTCCGTCATGTTCTTTTCCTGATACAGCTACTATGACTTTCTCTGGAACATCTATGCTGAAGGAAGTTGTTTCGGAAGTAGTTTTAGAAAATATGATTTTATCATCTGCATCTTTTAGCAATATTTCTAAACTGCCTTCATCCGTTTCTACATCAATGTTCAGTTTCGTATTTAAGCCCTGGAGGTTACTTGTCTGCGTCCCTGTAAAGTAAGCGTAATCTGCTTCCCACAGATCAGATTGTTTATGCTCCACCCAGCCGATACTTACATTATTTACGGGGGCATAAATAACTTTCACAGCTGCTAATATTGCAGTGACGGCAAGGATAGCCCCAAAAGTAAAGAATAACTTTTTGTTGGATTTTCTTTTTTCTTTCATAGTTACCACTCCTTGGATATAGCTTCTTTTTTTAGTGTTTTCACTTGATGATAGTAAATAAGCGCCGGTATTAATGGGATCAGCCCCAGCAATGAAAGCAATAGAACTTTCGTCAATACACCTATAAGAAGAAAAAGAAGGAAGAATATAACATATGGCTTTTGCAGGCTTTCGTAATATTGAATTTTATCTTCAAAAGATGTATGGAGTTCAAAGGGTTTATCATTTTTTTCTCTTTCGACGATTAATAATTCTTTATTAAAAGTTGTGTTGTCAGTGGCAATTCGTCCCCCTTTTTCCGCCCAGGGACGGTATCTCGCCTTTCCAACAGAGTAATTCAGATTGATGTTCTTGAAAAAGACCTTATATCCCATATCTTCAAGAAACTGAAAGTATTCTTGACTGTCATTTTGTGATTTGGAACCGATATATTCAACTCGGTACTCTACACAGCCTGGATTACATTTTTCAAATTCATACAGCATTTTATCTGCGCTGATAAGTCGATAACCCTGTTCTGCCATCTTATTCAGCCATTTTTCCTGCTTCTGCAATAGTCCGCCAAAATAGCGATAGCATTTTTTACTCATACCCTCCACCAATTATCCTTTCTGCTGTATTTACCAGAGAATGAAGCCGCTCCAGTTCTGTTCTGGCAACTTCTTTCCCCTCCTCTGTGATCTGGTATTCTTTTTTTCGTCCATCTGATGTTCCGCAAGGAGCAATCCAGCCTTTTTCCTGTAATGTATTCAAGGCTCCGTATAAAGTCCCTGCTCCCAATAGTAAGCGTCCTTTCGTTTCATTCTCGATAAATTGCATAATGGCATATCCGTGTTTCGGTGTGTATAGCGACAGCAAAATAAAAAATGTCACTTCTGTTAAGGCACCGCCTCTCGTATTGTCTCTCACATTTCTGCCTCCTTTATTACGGTTACTGTAATAACTATATCACTAACCGTAATAGCAGTCAAGATTTATATGATTAATAGTTTTGAAAGGCAGGTATATGAAATCCTTGTATTCTTCCAGCAGTGGATTTATAATATCAAATTGCAAGTCAAAGACCCTTGCGGTAGTCGCCAAATGGCCATGCACGCATGCCCGCTTGGCTCGTTGCTCGCAGGAATAAAAAGCAGCGAGGACTACACAGAATACCTTCTTGCCCTTATAGACCTTATGCTGCCGGATATGAACGGTATGGAAGTTATTAAAGCCATTCGCCAGGTCAGTACCATACCCATTATCATCATCACAGCCAAAGATAATGATACCGATAAATCTCTGGGACTGAACCTGGGTGCTGACGATTATGTGGTAAAGCCTTTTTCCCTTATTGAACTTACCGCAAGAATCAAAGCCAATATCCGGCGGGCCAGGACCTATCAACGTCATTCTCAGAATGCCATTGTGAAAATTAAGGATTTGGAGATCGATACTCTCAGCCACACAGTCAAACGCCAGGACAAAAGCCTTGATCTGACTCCCATAGAATTTGAGATCTTGCACCTGCTGGCGTCCCACCCGGGACAGGCTTTTTCAAAAGATCGTCTCTATGAGCTCATTTGGAAGGAACCTTATTTCGGCAACGAAAATGTCCTGAACACCCATATCAACAGGCTGCGGCTGAAGCTGAAAAACAGCCCGGAGGATACAACAGACTACATAAAGACCTTGTGGGGGATCGGCTATAAAATGGAGGAGAAATAAATGTTGGTTTTGTTTATAATATTGTCAGCAGTTTTATTATCCCTGTTGATCTGGCAGAAGATAAAATACTGGACGCTTGAAAAAGATATTGCCTATATCAGCAGTCGGCTGGAATCTCTTTCTCTCACTTCTGAAAACGGCTATCTCCTTCTCCCTACAGACTGTATTGCTGTAAAAAAATTAGGGGCTTCCATTAACCGCCTGCTCCAGGACTTTTACACAGATAAGGCAGAGTTTAAAAGGTCTCAGAGAGCCATGGCCCAGGTTCTGACCAATATCTCCCACGATATCCGTACTCCTCTTACCGTCCTGAAAGGGAACAGTGAAATGCTGTTTTCCAGGGCAAAGGAATCCTCTCTGCCTGAATCCTTCCAGGCAATGGCCGAGAAGATCGATCAGAAAGCAGATCAGTTAACAGCAGCCATCAATGACTACTTTACCATATCCAAGATTGCTTCCGGTGATCTGATCCTAAATCTGCAAAAAGAAAACATATCCCAAATATGTCATGAAACTGTCTTGGACTATTACGATCTCCTTGAGGAACAGCAGTTTGAAGTAAATATACAGATACCCTCTGTCCCTGTTTTTGCTGAAACAGATAAAGATGCTCTCCAGCGCATATTGAAAAACTTTCTGGATAATGGGATCCGTCACGGCGGTGCCGGAAAGTATATAGGCCTGGTTCTTACCTCTTCAGAAGAATCTATAGAAATCCAAATAGAGGACCACGGAAAAGGAATATCTCCTCAGCAGCAAAAGCAGATTTTTGCAAGGAATTACACCACTGCCGGGAAATCCTCAGGCAGCGGTCTGGGTCTGGCAATCGCAAAAAGTCTTGCCAGACAGATCGGAGGGGATATACAGGTTTACAGCATACCGGGCGAAAGAACCGTCTTCTCCGTGATTCTGAAAAGTTAGAAAAAAGTTAGATTTCAGGAAGAAAAAAGGAATTTCTGTTTTGTATAATAACACCCGTACAGGAGGCATACAAAATGGATTATATTTTAAAGACAGCAGGACTGAAAAAGTCCTTCAAAGGAACTGTTGCTGTAAATGACGTTTCTATTCATGTTCCAAAAGGAAGTATCTATGGCTTTGTAGGGCCAAATGGAGCAGGCAAAAGCACCATTATGAAAATGATATTGGATCTGCTCCAGCCTGACGAAGGAGAAGTCTATCTCTTTGGCGAAAAGGTCACAGACTCCAGCCACGAAATCTTTAAAAGAGTAGGTTCTATCATTGAAAATCCTTACTTTTATGAAAAAATAACCGCCCGCCAAAATCTGGAACTTCATTGCGAGTATATAGGCTTTCCCAACAAAGAGCGGATAGATGAGGTATTGGAGATCGTTGGTCTGAAAAATGTGGGTAGAAAGCAGGTCCGGCAATACTCATTAGGAATGAAGCAGCGGCTGGCCATCGCAAGGGCCATTCTCGCCAGACCGGAATTCTTAATCCTGGATGAACCTATTAATGCTTTAGATCCTGAGGGCATAAGGGAAATGCGGGATCTGTTCCGACAGCTGAATCAGGAACATGAGACTACCATCTTTATCTCCAGCCATATCCTCTCAGAGGTGGATCTGATTGCTGACACCATCGGGATTATCCAGCAGGGAAAGCTGCTGGTGGAACTGCCTATGGAGGAGATCCATAAACGTCAGGCAGAATACATCAGCCTTCAGGTTGACAACACTGCCCGCAGCGCCGCCATTCTTGAAAAAATGGGGATCACGGATTTCCAGGTATTAGACAGGGAATTTATACGCATTTACGGTTCGGATATTTCAGGGAAAGTTCTGTCAGAGGCCCTTGTTAAAAACGGCGTTGGCCTGGAAAGTTTAGGGCGCAGACATGACACGCTGGAGGATTACTTCTTCCAGCTTACGAAAGGAGGGAAATGACATGGCACATCTTCTGAAACTGGAAATAAAGAAATTCCGGCTGTTACCTAATATTCTATTTACTTTGGCTGCTGTATTTTTCAGCATACTATTTATTACCGTACCCCTGGTTGACAGTATGACAGACCCGTCACAGACAAAAGACAGCTTTGAAAGCACTTTTCTTGTAATCGGACTTTTAATGTCTTTTATCTTTCTTGTATATTCATCAGTCCTCACCTCACGGCTGGTAATCCGGGAATATGAGCAGAAAACCATTACCATCCTGTTTTCCTATCCCCTGAACCGGAAGCAGCTGATCATCAGCAAGCTGATCCTTATCATGGCCTATACAGCAATATCCATGACTGTGGGATATATCTGCTGCAGCGGATATATGATACTGGCCGACAGATTCTTTGATATGCTGGCCGGTTCTTTTGAACTTTACTTTTTTCGGACATGGATACCTATGTCCCTGATCACCGTAGCTGTATGTACCATTTTATCCCTGTGGCCCTTTATAATCGGAATGATACATAAGTCGGTTCCGGCAACAATCGTAACTTCTTTGATCGTCATTGTACTGCGGCAGTTAATGATCACCAGAAATCCAGCCAATCAGGAGTCCTTGCTGCAGATTTTCCTTGTGGCTGTAGTTACATTTATCTTTTCTTTCCTCATATTCAGAAAGAAAGTGAGTGAATTATACTGAAGGACTGGCGGCCTATTGCTTGATATATGCCTTTACCCATATATAAAAATGCCGATTCTGTTTTCTGCTTGCAGATGAGGAATATCTGACATCACTGAAATTTCTCTCCGAATGTCTATATCACCTATGATGATAAGAATTCCACCCAGGACAATCTCTGGAACTTCCTGTTCTTTACCGGCTATCTGAAGAAGATCAGCGAACAACAGGATGGCGAGAACATCCTAAATGAAAATCGTGAAAAATAGCGGAAATCCTTTCAGAAAATATTATGGAGACCATCAGTTTCTATGTTTATCAGGAAAGCTATTACCATGGATTTCTTGCAGGAATGCTAAAAAATATTGAAAATTATATGGTACTTTCTAACCATGAATCCGGAAACGGACGTCCGGACATCCTACTGAAATATCCCAGCGTCAGGGGAAAGGCTGTCATCATAGAAATCAAAGTGGCCCATACGTATCAAGAACTGGATAGTAAATGTGATGAAGCGCTTCGGCAGGTTGAAGACCAAAAATACGAAGAGGCTCTTAAGCAGGAGGGGTATACGGATATATTGAAGTATGGCATTGCTTTTTATAGAAAAGAGTGTATGGTAAAGTAAATCCCTTTTGAAAATAGTGAAAAAGAATGGTTGGCTAACTGCAAGATATTTTCCAGTCTTCGGTAATATTGCCCTAAAATGAAATAATTCAGAGATCCGGTTTCAGTATCCACCGGATCTCTTTTTTAAAGGCTTCTCTAACCAATTCCTACCAAAATCCAGCCTCCTGCTGCTATAACAAGAATCCCCAAAGTCCTTCCCAAAACCTTCGCCCTCTTATACCCCAGCCATTTGACTGTTTCAGGAGTTGTAAAAGGAAAAATAAAAATGGTAAGCCCGGTCAATATAAGTCCGCCGCCTTCGGCCCATTCCCTTCCCGTTATCGCACCTGCAAAAAGGCATAAAATACCAAGCCCTATCCCTAAAAGAAAATATCGGATATTTCTCTGATCTTTCTGGAGTTCTTTTTCATAGCGGCGTTTACATTCATCCGAGCAGAACTTTTCTTTTTCCTTTCCAGGCTTTCCGCAATATGCACATTTCTCCATTTCAATTTTCTCCATAATTTATAATTCCTTCTCATAAATATGCCGCTGGGGCCTCATGCCCTGATTCTCATAAAATCTCCTGGCTCTTTCATTAAATTCCCAGACCATGAGATCCAGCCGTTTTGCCCCGGCTTTTCTCCCTCTCTCTTCCATTTCCAGGTAAAGCTGTGAGGCAATCCCTTTTCCCCGGTAGTCTTTGTCTACCACCAGATCATCCATATATAGTGTTCTCATCTCTACCATACCGCTTTTCTTCCGAAGAGTTCCTATGCACAGGCCGATAACTCTGCCTTCCGCCTGACTGACAATAGCAATGGTCTCCGGATCATCCACGATCTTTTCAAATTCTTCTTTGGAATAGGGGTGCTCCAGTTCTGTATACAGATCCGGTCTTCCTTTTACGTGAAGCTCATGGAGTTCCTTCATAAGCCTGTCAATCTCCGGGTAATCTTTGCTTTCCATATCTCGTATTTCCATCTCCGTCTCCTCTTTCTGTCTCTTTTTGTCATTTCCCCCGTGCTGGCAGACACAGCCATCCGTCAGCGAAGGCTCCTGCCAGGACGCCAGGGTATAAACTTTCTTTACTGTTCTTTCTCTCTTCTCTTTCTGATCGTGTCTGATATTTCCAGCAGCTCCTGAAATCTGAAGCAGGAATCCAGATGGTCATTAATGATCCCGCAGGCCTGCAGATGAGAGTATACTGTAACCGATCCCATATACTTCATGCCCCGCTTTTTCAGATCCTGGCTGATCCGGTCTGAAAGGCCGTTCCTTGCCGGCAGCTCCCCTTTTTGATGGCCTGTATACAGATAAGTTTTCTCTTTAGTAAAGCTCCAGATATATCTGCTGAAAGATCCCCATTCCTTGCGGATTTCCTGAAAACATCTAGCATTATGGATCACCCCTTCGATTTTCCTTCTGGAACGGATCATACCTTCCGTATTTAAAATCCGCTCAACATCTTCCTCCTGATACTCCGCCACTTTGTCAAAATCAAAATTCTCAAAACACTGGCGGAAAATCTCCCGCTTCTGGATCATCATATTCCAGTTCAGGCCGCACTGCATAACCTCCATCATGAGAAATTCAAATTGTTTCCGATCATCTCTTAAAGGAACGCCCCACTCCTTGTCATGGTAGCGGATCATTTTCTCATTGCAAAGACACCATTTACATCTGTTCATGATTATTTCCTCCGCCGCTTTATTTTTTATAAATCATATCATAAACCTCAAAAAAAGTCATTTGTGAGACAATCAGAATTTTGATACAATAGGAACAGTTAAATCCGAATTATTATATTTATCATAGAATTGGAGCAAGATGATGAAGCAGAGAATCCTGATCGTTGAAGATGATCTTACCATACAGACACAGTTAAAAAACCTTTTGTCCTATAATGGTTATGAAGTTGAGGCAGTTACCGATTTTTCAAAGGTAATGGAGCAGTTAAAGGCTTTTACACCTCATTTAGTCCTGTTGGATATAAAACTGCCGGGAAACAGCGGTTTTGAAATCTGTTCCCAGATCCGCACCTTTTCCCAGATACCCCTTATATTTGTGACAAGCAGCAACACAGATATGGACGAATTGAACAGTATCCTGCTTGGCGGGGACGCATTTATCACAAAGCCTTATAATACAGCGATCTTACTTGCCAAAATTGCAGCTCTATTGCGGCGGGCCTATGGTTCCGTCCAGGCTGAAGTTCTTACCTGGAATGGTGCGGCTCTGCATTTGGAAAGCAGTTTCATAGAATACAAGGGGCAAAAGGCGGATCTGACAAAAAATGAGTTAAAGATCCTCTACTATCTTTTCAAAAATCCAGGGAAAATCTGTCCCCGCAATGATATTGTGGATTTTCTCTGGGACAGTCAGCTTTATATTGATGATAACGCCCTTAGTGTGAATATATCCCGTCTCCGTGAAAAGCTGGCCTCTATCGGTCTGAAAGGCTTTATCAAAACAAAACACAGACAGGGGTACACATTATGAGTGGCAGACAATATCTGAAAGATCAACTGCCTGTCCTTCTGATCAATCTGCTGGGTATGCTGGCCCTGTCTCTGTTTTTGATGGCAAACGGGAATGGTCTGCAGATCATCTTATTTATTCTTGCTGTCTGGCTTCTGGTCATGGTTCTATGTCTGCTGTTTTTCTACTTTTCACGAAGAAAACATCTGGAAAAATTGCTGGATATGGCGGAGCAGTTGGAAGAACGGTATTTGCTGCCGGAAGTCATGAAGCTACCGAAAAGAGCCGATGATCAGGTATTTTATCAGATTATGAAAATGGCGGAAAAGTCTATGCTGGAGAGAATAAGCGGGATACAAAGAGAACGAAAGGAATATAAAGAATACATCGAGCAGTGGATACACGAAGTAAAAACACCGATCACAGCCATGAAACTGATCTGTGAAAATAATCCCGGCCCTTTTACCAGGGATCTGATGGCCGAAGTGGAAAATGTCAACCGCTTCACGGAGCAGGCTCTGTACTTTGCCCGCAGCGAGCATGCAGAAAAAGATTATACTGTCCGTGAAATCCGCCTAAGCGAAGCGGTACATGGAGCCATCGCAGACAACAAGTACCTGCTTCGGCAAAACTGTGTGTCAATTATCGTAGAGGATATAGATGAGTTGGTATATGCAGATGATAAGTGGGTGCGTTTTATTTTAGACCAACTTATCAGCAATGCCGTAAAATATCGTACAGACCAGCCGGTTTTACACTTTTTTACCCGGAAAGAAAATGACCGGGTTCTTTTGTGCGTGGAAGATAACGGCATAGGCATACCGCCAGGCGATCTGCCCCGGATTTTTGAAAAAGGGTTTACAGGGGAAAACGGACGAAGGATCCACAGTTCTACGGGGATCGGCCTGTACCTGTGCAGACGCCTTTGTGATAAGCTGGGGATTGGAATTTCCGCCAGTTCCAAAGGTAAAGGAACCACGATTTCTCTTTCTTTTCATAGCAACGATTTTGTTACCGGGGTGCAGGGCTGACTGGCTCTGCACTTCTTACATTTCTGTAAGAACTGGGTAAGGAAACCTGATACAAAAAGCCAGATCCTGGGCTTATAATAAAAGTATGAAAAATTTCAGAAGGGAGAAGAACCTATGGAACCTATTTTGAAATTGGAACATATCCAGAAATATTACGGC
>ERZ1090861.177-NODE-177-length-42223-cov-10.337341_pt1 | contig 42223 bp, 46 predicted proteins | sample MGYA00478482_ERZ1090861 | MGnify/ENA primary metagenome ERZ1090861 (study PRJEB33644, sample SAMEA5815744) | chicken gut metagenome | biome: Chicken; feature: Gastrointestinal Tract; material: Caecum | place: Ireland | collected 2019-01-01 | study: A study of the... | reverse complement strand
GAGCCTTATCGTCGGCAGCGTCAGATGTGTATAAGAGACAGTTTGATATGTGAAAACAATAGACCGCATTGATTTAACATAAATTATTACAAAGTTTATATATAAATTTAACAATACTTTTTTATAATTTCTTCCGGCAATAATTAACAATAGTTATTCAGGAGGAGTTATTTATGAAAAAAATGTGGCACAGAACTGCTGCGGCCGCGCTGGCAGCAACGATGCTCTGCACACAGGGAATGAGCGTATCGGCGCAGCCTGATACTCAGGAGGCAGGGGACGTTTCTGTTGAGTATCTGACAGTACAGCCGGGTGCGACAACAGCATCCGTTAATCTGAACTGGTATGCGCCGGACGGTACAGAGCAGGCAATGGTGAAATTTGGTGATATTACCGCGGAGGCAGTTGTCAGCGAACTGACAGCGCCTACCAAACTGGATACAGGGAAGTACACGGATACAGGAAAGATGGTATGCAAGGCGACAGTGAGCGGACTGACACCGGATACGTCCTATTCATACCAGATTTCTTATGACGGAGGCCAGACATGGTCAGAGGCATATACGTATACAACTGCAAAGGCAGATGAATTTTCCTTTGGATTTACAAGTGATCCGCAGATCAAAGAGAGCGGGGAGACAAACAGCGAAGGATGGAATTCCTCGGACGGTACCAACCAGACCGGCTGGGCTGCCATGATGGAAAAGCTTGCGGCAGAGGGCGTCAGCCTTGTAGTATCCGCAGGAGATCAGGTGGAAGACCAGAGCTGGGGAAAATCCAGTGAGTACGAGGCATTTTTTGCTCCGGAGGAGATGACATCCATCGCATATGCTCCGGCAGTGGGAAACCATGACAGACACTATATGTTCGCGGATCACTTCAATCTGCCGAACGAAATGTCTGTTGACGGCGTGGATGAGAACGGACAGCTTGAGCAGGTGCAGACAACATTCCGGGGACAGAATAACGGCACAAGCCAGAGTCATGGCAACTACATTCAGGCAACAGCGGATGAGATTGCGAACAATTCCGAGTCCAACGGCGTGACCCCGAATGAGGAAGGCCAGTATGATTTTACGGAGCGCCGGGAGATGGAAACAAAAGGAAATTACTATTACCTCTATAATAATGTACTTTTTGTTACATTAAATACCGGAGCGTATCCGGGAGGAAATGATGAGGAAAACGCGGATAATCCGGATGTACCCAGCGCTTCCAAGGACAACTCTGAGGCAGAGGCAATCGTGGAAAATTTCAGAACTACGCTGAATGCGGCGACTTCTGAATATGCAGGGCAGTACCAGTGGCTGATTGTCACCCATCATAAATCCACCCAGACTGTAGCAAAGCATGCGGCAGACTCCGATATCGAGAATTATGTGGATGCGGGATTCGAAACAGTAATGGACGAGTTTGACGTAGATTTCGTTTTGGGCGGACATGATCACGTATATTCCAGAAGCTACGTGCTCAAAGACGGAGAGAGAAATGCCGAGCGGCTGGATACTTTCCATGATCCGGACGGAACGATTTATCTGACCGGAAACTGCTGCTCTGATATGCAGTACTATACTCCGTTTGAGACGGTTGACAAAACGAATAATGCGGATTACCCGGTTCTTGCAAACGGCGAGACGGGATCACAGGCTTATCTTGAAGGAAATCTTCCTTACGGCAATCAGGAGTGGAATCAGGAATATAGCCCGAGCTATGCGGTCTTCGATGTGACCGGGGACAAGATTTCTGTCAATGTATATAATCTTTCCGGCGACAGTACGGCACCGGACAGTGAGCTGATTGATTCCTTCAGCGTAACGAAGAATACAGACGGCGGCACGAAGACAACAGGTGCCGAGAACGGAAATTCTTCTCTGGATCTTGTGCAGGACGCACGATATGACGCGGGCATGACAAATGCAGACGGCGGTGTTATGGAGATTGTGGATTACAATACGGTAACCGGATGGGCCTATGCGGTAAACGGACAGACAGGAAATCTGACAGCGATTGCCATAAAAGACATGGAAAATAAAGAAAATGTTGACCTGCTGGACGGCAATGATATTGATGTAAAGTCAATTATTGAAGAGAACTGTGAAGGATTTACATACGGTGATATGACTTCGGTGGCAGTCTCTGCAGACGGCACGAAACTCGCAGCGGCAATTCAGGCAGAAGGATACGCGGACAACGGACGTGTGGCGGTGTTCACCTGCAATGAGGACGGAACGCTGACATTTGAGCAGGCATATGAGACAGGAGTGCAGCCGGATATGGTAACATTTACCCCGGATGACAGCAGAATACTGACTGCGAATGAAGGCGAACCGAGAGAAGGATACGGAGAAGGTGTGACAGATCCTGCGGGAACAGTAACCGTTATCTCTCTGGCAGACGGTACAGCGGAAAATGTGGGATTTGAGGCGTATGACAGCGCAGAAGCAAGACAGACTCTTACAGACGCGGGAATTGTGCTGAAAAAGGATACAGCTCCGTCGGCAGATCTGGAACCGGAGTACATTGCGGCAGGAAACAATACTGCATATGTAACGCTGCAGGAAGCAAACGCCATTGCAGTAATTGATCTGGACAGCCTTCAGGTTACAGGAATTTATTCCGCGGGCTATGAAGACTACAGTACAACACCGGTAGATATTGACAAAAAAGATGAAGCGTATAATCCGAAAACGTATGAGTCTCTGAAAGGAATCCGCATGCCGGACGGTATCGCTCTTTACTCTGCAGACGGCACAGATTATCTTGTGACTGCAAATGAGGGAGATTCCAGAGAATGGGGAGATTACCTCAATGAAGACGAACGGGACTTCAAGGACGGAGAAACTTCCCCGACAGGAAAGATTACAGCAGAAAACAGCGGCCTGAGCGGGAAAGTGGTATTCTTTGACAGCAGCGATTATGACGGCCTGGATGAGGGTACGGATTACCTCTTTGGCGGACGTTCCTTTACCGTGTACAAGGCAGATGAAAACGGTCTGACCGAAGTGTACGGAAGCGGCAGCGATTTTGAAGAAAAGACAGCGGAATACGTTCCGGATAATTTCAACTGTTCCAATGACGATAAAACGATCGACGACCGTTCCGGAAAGAAAGGTCCGGAGTCTGAAAGTGTGACAGTCGGAACCGTAGGTGAGAAAACTTACGCGTTTGTAGGACTTGAAAGAGTCGGCGGCGTGATGGTTTATGACATTACCGATCCGGAGAACAGTACCTTTGTAAATTATATTAACTCCAGAGATTTCAGTGAAGATATCGCAGGAGATGACTCTCCGGAGGGACTGTGCTTTATTCCGGCTGAGGACAGCGCGGACGGCAATGCCTATCTGCTGGCTGCATGTGAAGTATCGGGAACTGTTGCGGCATACAGACTGACAGAAAATGACGTGCAGAATCCGGACGATGGACAGAATCCGGATGACGGACAGAACCCGGATGACGGACAGAACCCGGACGACGGACAGAATCCGGACGATGGACAGAACCCGGATGACGGAAAAGATCCTGCCGGCGGAAACGGCGGAGATACGGACGGCGGAAATCAGTCCGGTTCTGGAAGCAAAGCGCCGAAAACAGGGGACAACAGTCCGGTAGGACTCTATGTGGCAGTTCTTCTGGCAGCAGCGGGTACGGCAGGCGTAACGGCTGTGCGAAGGAAAACACAGAGATAATCATTGAAGTACAGGAAAAACAGGTTTTTTCAACTTCTTCCAAATTTATATAGTGCAGCAGATGCCGGAATCGCAGCAGTATGATGTCTTATACAGCTGCAGTTCCGGCATCTGCATTTGGGAAACGTTATTTCGCATAACCGGTTTTCTTTTGGGGAAAATGACAAATAGACTGCCGGAGTTATGCCGGTAATCCGCGGATGAAAAGGAAATGCCGTATTCCGGAGCTCTCTTTTCATTCTGTATGATATAATAAGCGAAGCAGACAATGCAGAAAAGAAAGCAGGTGAAGATGTGAAACAGCTGTATACACGATGGGGACGGGAGATGGATCCGGAACATGTGCTGCCGGAATATCCCCGGCCTCTTCTGGTGAGAGAGAATTATACCAATCTGAACGGATACTGGGAGTATGGATTTACAGAAGAATACAGAGAGCCGGAAAAATACCAGGGGAAAATCCTTGTGCCGTTTTCGCCGGAAAGTGTTCTGTCCGGCGTGTCCAGACAGCTGAAGCCGGAGGAGTATTTGTGGTACAGAAGAAGCTTCCGACTGGAAGGATGGAAGGAGAAGAATGACCGGCGTCTGCTGCTTCATTTCGGTGCAGTGGATCAGTCCTGCGTGGTTTTAATAAACGGGAGGCGCGCAGCCCGGCATACGGGAGGATACCTTCCTTTTTCGGCAGATATTACGAAGCTGGTAACGGACGGGGAAAACGAGCTTGTCGTGTCGGTAAAAGATCTGACAGAGACTTCCTGGCACGCCCGCGGCAAACAGCGGCTGAAACGGGGCGGAATGTTTTATACGGCTCAGAGCGGAATCTGGCAGACGGTCTGGATGGAAGAAGTGCCGGAACAGTATATAAAGGATGTAAGCACAGAAACGGACATAGAAAAAGGAATTGTGACTGTTACAGTAGAAGCAGATGAGGACAGGCCGGTGGAAATCCGGATTCAGAAGCCCCGGATATATGAAGAGCCTCTGAGAATGCCGGAGGATGCTGTAAAAGACGGGATGCAAAGCGGGGAAGACAGGGAGATCGTCCGTGCTTCAGGGAAGACCAATGAACGCCTGGAAATTAAAATGGAGGACATAGCGCTGTGGACCTGTGAAACGCCGTATCTGTATTCCTTTACCATAATTATGGGACAGGACAGAGCGGAGAGTTATTTTGCCATGCGCCGGTTTTCTGCAGAACGGGATGAGAAGGGAATCCTGCGGATCTGTCTGAATGGCGCACCGGTATTTCAGAACGGCGTACTGGATCAGGGCTACTGGCCGGACGGGCTGTATACGGCGCCTTCAGATGAGGCCCTTATTTTTGATATCCGGGAAATGAAAAAGACAGGTTTTAATATGGCGCGCAAACATCTGAAGATTGAACCGCAGAGATGGTACTATCACTGTGACCGGATGGGAATGATTGTATGGCAGGACATGGTAAACGGAGGCGGAGAGTATAAACGCTGGTTTGTTACCTATGCGGCGACGGTTCTGTCCTGGAGAAATATAAGAATAAAGGATACACACCCGGCACTTTTTGGAAGAAAGGACAGAAACGGGATGCTGGAGTTTGTGCGGGAGGCAAAAGAAACCATCCGTATTCTGAAAGAGCATCCGGCTGTTGCGGTGTGGGTAATATTTAATGAGGGCTGGGGACAGTTTCAGACGGAAAAGTTAACCGGACTTGTAAGAGAACTGGATCCGTCCAGGCTGATTGACCAGGCAAGCGGCTGGTTTGATCAGGGAGGAGGAGATCTGAAAAGTATTCATAACTATTTCTTTGCCCTGAAGGCAGTCCCGGATGAAAACCGGGCTGTGGTGCTCTCGGAAATCGGCGGATATACATTCCGGCAGGAGGGGCACAGTGCCTGTGAAAAGCTGTATGGCTACAGTGCGTACAAAGACAGGGACAGTCTGAACCGTGCATATGCAGAGCTTATGAAAAAGGTTAAAAAACTGATCCCGGAAGGTCTGTGCGCCAGTGTATATACGCAGTGGTCCGATATTGAAGAGGAGATAAACGGGATATATACCTATGACAGGGAAATACGGAAGATTGAGGTCCCTGACCTGTAATTGACTTCTGGCATGCAAACATATATAATGCTTATAGATAATTATTATCAATATCATTTTGCCCGGGGTTCCCGGGCGTTCTATGTGCGCTGGCCGGAGTCAGACATGACACAGTGCTTTCCGGCAGACGCATGAAATACAGACGGAATATACGAAGGATGATGAGCTGATGAGACTGAAAGAAGGAAAAAACAACAAGGTGTATATTGTCGAGCAAATTGAACTTGAACAGAATCTGGAACGGAGGCTGGAGGCTCTCGGACTGACGGAGGGCTCCCGCATAGAAGTGCTGAACAACGATAAAAAAGGAGCGCTGACCGTCCGGTTCCGTGGGACGAGATTTGCTCTTGGAAAGCGCATTGCCGACCATATTATTGTTAGGGAGGCAGCAGCATGACAGGAAGAGTGATTAATGTCGGATTCGCGGGAAATCCGAATTGTGGAAAGACTACTTTATTTAACGCCTATACGGGAGCCAATTTGAAAGTGGCCAACTGGCCCGGCGTTACGGTAGAGAAAAAAGAAGGAAAAACAACTTATAAAGGGCAGGAATTCAAGCTGATTGACCTGCCTGGTACATACAGTCTGACTTCTTATACAATGGAAGAAAAGGTGACAAGAGAGTGCCTGATGAGCGATGAGGTAGATGTAATTGTGGATGTGGTGGATGCCTCCTGTCTGGAACGCAATCTGTATCTGACCCTGCAGCTGATCGAACTGGGGAAACCGGTTGTGCTGGCGCTTAATATGATGGACGTGGTGGAAGAAAGAGGAATGGAAATCGATCTTCACCGTCTTCCTGAGATGCTGGGAATTCCGGCAATTCCGGTTTCGGCGAGAAAGCGGAGCGGCCTTGGAATCCTGATGCACGCGGTTGCGCATCACAATGAATATGCAAAACAGGGGCCGTTTATTCATCATCATTCTGACAAGACCGGCCATCAGCATGATCATCACAGTGAATATGCCATGGTTTACAGTGATGAGATTGAAGATAAGATTGACCTGATTATTGCGGAATTCCGGCAAAAATATCCGGATATGAATAATATGCGCTGGCATGCCATCAAAATGCTGGAACAGGATGAGACAGTGCTGAAAAAATATCCGGTTGATCTGAAATGGCCGGACGGTCAGAGCTATGAAAAGGAAATTATAAATCAGAAATATGATTTTATAGAGGAAGTAATAGAGGAAACGCTTGCCAATAAGAGTGAGAAAGAGCAGCGGACAGACCGGATCGACCGGATTATGACAGGAAAATGGACGGGGCTTCCGGTCTTCCTGGCAATTATGGCGCTTGTGTTTTTCCTTACCTTTACAATCGGCGACTGGCTGAAAGGATATTTTGAAACAGGACTTGAACTCCTTACCGGAGCCGCAGGTTCTGCCCTGGAGGCATGGGGTGTGGCGCCCGCGCTTCAGTCCCTGCTTGTGGATGGAATTATTTCCGGCGTGGGCGGTATTCTTACTTTCCTGCCGAATATTTTTATCCTGTTTCTTGCCCTGGCATTTCTGGAGGACAGCGGCTATATGTCGAGAGTCGCTTTTGTCATGGACGGAATCATGGGCAAACTGGGACTTTCCGGCAGGGCATTTCTGCCGATGCTTCTGGGATTTGGCTGTTCGGTTCCGGCAGTTATGGCGTCCCGGGCACTTGAGGATAACCGTGACAGGCTGAAAACAATCCTCATAACGCCCTTTATGTCCTGCAGCGCCAGACTCCCGATATATGTGCTGTTTTCCTCTATGTTTTTCGGAAAATATGCCATGATTGCATGCTATTCCATGTATCTTCTCGGAATCGTGGTAGCGATAGCGACAGCTTATATTCTGTCAAAAATTGACGGCAGCAGGGCGGAACATTCTCTTCTGATTGAGCTGCCGGAATATAAGGCACCGAATGCCCGGACAATTGCGGTGTATGTGTGGGAAAAGGTGAAGGATTATCTGACAAAAGCCGGAACCGTGATTTTCCTTGCTTCGATTGTTATGTGGCTGCTGCTGAACTTCGGACCGTCAGGATATGTAACGGACATTTCCGAGAGCTTCGGTTCTATAATCGGAAAGGCGGTTGTACCTGTTTTCCGGCCGCTGGGACTTGGCTACTGGCAGATTATTGTAGCGCTGATTTCCGGAATTGCGGCAAAGGAAGTGGTTGTTTCAAGCTGCAGCGTACTTTTCGGCGTGAATAATATTACCGGCGGGGCAGGCATGGAACAGCTGGCGGCGCTGCTTGGCACCATGGGATTCGGCGCTGCAAACGCCTATGCGCTGATGGTGTTCTGTCTGCTGTATGTGCCCTGTACGGCTACCATTGCTACCATTAACCGTGAGGTGGGAAGCAAGAAAATAACATTCGGCATTATCATGTTCCAGCTTGTGACTGCATGGGTGGTAAGCTTTATTGCATATCATATCGCAGGGCTGGTGTTATAGAAACAACGGCAAAAAAGATGTTCAGTATTGAATATCCTGAAGCAGGAGTCCTTTTGCATCCAGAGGGGCGCCTGCTTTTTCTGTACCTGTGAAAATATCCTGTATGCTTTCCGGTGCGCGCAGACCGCGGCCTGTTTCCAGAAGAGTACCGGCGATTACCGCAGGCATCTGACAGAGAAAATCATCTGCCGTGATGCGGATGGTTAGCAGCTCCTTTGTCTGACGGAAGGAGATGGCACAGAGATTTCTTACAGTTCCTTTTTTCTTCTTTACAGGAGTAAATGCCCGGAAGTCATGTTTCCCGGTAAGAAAATCTGCAGCCTGTTTCATAGCTTCCACGTCCGGCGCCGGAAAAATGTGGGTCTGATATCCGGCAGTGAATATATCATAAACCGGCGCTGTGCAGATGCGGCACTCATAAGTACGGCTGACCGCGTTTAAATCCGCGCGGAAGCGCTCCGGCATGGATACAGCGGCCAGAATGGCAATGTCCCGGGGGAGATATTCGTTGAGGACTGTGTGGAAGTGCCCGGGAGAATGGCCGGAGGCTGTGCGGAAGCTGGCGGTCTGTGCCAGGGCATGCACTCCGGGATCCGTTTTTGCTCCTCCGAAGAGAACAATATCTTCTCCGGTAAGTTTCTTTAAAATTTCTGTTATTTTATAGGAAACACTTTTATGCTGTCCGTTCTTTTCCGGACGGCTCCATCCCAGATACCGTGTTCCGTCGTACTGAAGGGTGAGGCGGATGTTCTGCATGCTGTTGATTCTCCTGTTCTGCATTTTATTATTTTTTATGATACAGGATGTTTTTTGCAAAGTACAGAGTTGTTTTTGCGGAGAAGACTGACTATAATACAAACTGTCAGAGAAAACAGAAAGGAAACTTACAGAAAATACTCAGAAAAAAGATTGGAGAGATATAGATATGGAAGAAAAGCATGTACAGGATTCATTGGTTGAAACAGTTCATATGGTCAGGCCGAATCATTTAAATGCGGCAGGCCGGCTGTTCGGCGGGATTCTGATGCAGTGGCTGGATGAAGTGGCGGGGCTGGTCGCGAAGCGCCATACAAAATCAAATGTGATAACCGCTTCAGTAGATAACCTGAAATTTATTCACGGCGCGTATAAAGGAGAGATGGTTGTAATTGTAGGAAAAGTCACCTATGTGGGCAATACATCTCTGGAAGTCCGCACAGACACTTATGTAGAGAATCTGGAAGACGGCACCCGTCATCCCATAAACAGGGCATATTTTACAATGGTAGCGCTGGATGAAAATGACAGGCCGAAGAGAGTGCCCAGACTTGCCGTGGAAACCGAGTCCGAAAAAGCAGAATGGGAAGCGGCCGGGAAAAGAAGAGAGATGCGGATGAGAAGAAAAACAGAAGGGTTCTGAATTTGAATTTATCCGGGACATGGGGATGAAAAGAGTCCGAAAACACCGGGATATAATGAAATGAAAAACGTATTCCGGAAAAAGTGGAGTGGGAATCCAGCTCCGTTCCATAGCCTGGTAAAACTAAAAAACCGGAAATCCGGCTAAAAACAAGATTCACAATGGAAACTTGCGTTCCGCGCGGACAGTTCCATTGTGAATCTTAACGCCGGGTTTCCGGTTTTAAGTTTTACTACGGCCATTCCAAAGTCGCCGGATTCCCACCCCACTTTTCCCGGAAAGGTGCATCCATCCGTCCGTATCCCGCTGTTTTCTGCTCTCATCCAGCCAGCACTGTCACCGAAAATTTCAAATTCGACAAAGAAAGAGAAGCCAGAACTTTTTTGGCTGTGATCAACTCATTTCCAGCTGTCCGTTGTGAAAACCGGAATATATATCTGTTTCAGAGCAGCACTACAGGATACAGCGCCGTGCCGGTCGATAAAGTTCTGCCTTCTTTTCTTCCTGTTTGAATTTAAAATTGTGGGTGTGGAAAACGCAGCCGGGGAGTACGGGTATGGTGATGGAGAGCCGTAAAGCGGCGCCGGCACTTAGAGCGCGTCCTTTGCGCTCTTATGTACCGCTGCGCCGCGTTCCGAGCGAAAGCGTGCTCTCCGGCACCATACCCGTACTCCCCGGCGGAAACTTTCTCCACCCACAAATTCAATTTTTATTATGCTTCTGGAAGATGGTGCTGGTCATTTTTACGGTTTTGTCTATCTGTTCCTGTTCTTCTCTGCTTTTCCCTTCTTTCATTATTTCAAGAATAAGGTTAACCTCATCTGGTGAAAAGCGGATTCCCTGTTTGTTTGCGTTTGTGATAAGAGCCAGCATAATGGGAGCCAGCTCACGGCCGGTTTTTCCGGAGGTTCTGGACGCGGCCATTTTAATCAGCTCCAGTTTTGCCGGATCCATCCCTTGTATCTGAGGATTGTTCATCCATTCGTTCATCCGTATCATCTCCTTTCCTGATATCGCCCGGTGGCTGAGAGAACATAGTGTTATACATGCGGAAAGTTTCCTGCTGTTCGGGAGTAAGCATTCCCGTGATCAGATCCAGAGGGGAAAAGCTTTCTTCTCCATCTGACATAGAGGCGGTCTCTTTTATTACTTCTGCTGTTTCCATGATTTCTTTCAGATTTATAATCATATCCAGCATGTCGGCGTCTCTCCGGGAAAGATAAGGTTTCAGACTGATCAGAATGTCAAAAGGTGAGGCCGGCTCTCTGTCCAGAGCCTGTGCGCAGACGTCCTGCTGTTTTTTGCTGAAAAGCTGAATGGCCTGGCGCAGTTCCTGCATTTTGACAAAAGCGGCAAGTATCTGTCGTCCGGACGCAGGAGTGTACGGAATGAGAAGTTTTACTGCCTGAAGGGCAGGGGAAGTTATAAGTTCATCAAAAGGTGTCATTGGTTCCGGCGCTTTCTTTTCCATAGCCACTCCTGAATATCACGTTGTAAATATATATGTGGCGAAGAATAGAAATATACGTTTGAGGACATAATAAGATTGCATAAGGGTGATACTGGGGAAAGGTAAAAGTTCCTTTTTGCACGGGAAATCATACTATAAAGATATAGAAAATAAAACCGGAAAGGACAGAGCAGACAATGGGAAGAAAATTAATTATTGACGGAAATGCCGTATATGAAATTGACGAAGAGTGTATGCTGAAGCGGCGTATTGATAAGGACAAAGACAACGGGAAAAAGTGTGAGAATACGCCGGAGACGAAAAACAGCAGCAATCAAAAGTAAAATGAACGGGGTGTGCGCAGAGGCACGCCCCGTTCTGTCATAATAAACTGTCAGATCAGCATCCGCATCCATTGCTGCCGAATCCGCCGCAGCAGAAGAGCAGGAGAATGATCCACAGACAGCTGTCATTGCCGCATCCGTTTCCGCTGAATGTGTTGCCGCCGCATCCGCCGCAGCAGCAAAGCAGAAGGATAATCCACAGGCAGGAAGACATTCCGTTTCCGTTGTCACATCCACATCCGCAGTTTGTAGCAGTTAAGTCACTCATGTTAAATCCTCCATTTAGGTTTATTTACAGTTTATAGTATGCTGTGAAAAGGAAAGTGTGATTTGAGGAAGAGGAAATTTTTCCTCTCAGCAATATTATACAGTTATAGTCCTTATCACCTGTTGTCAGGCGGGTCAGGCTTTCATCAGCTTTTCCACATTCAGTAGGCCCCACCCGGATTCGGTTCCGGGAACTTTTGTACAGGACTCCCTGAGTTTAAGTTTTACTTCCACGTTTGTCATATCGGGATATTTTGACAGGAGACAGGCGAGAGCACCAGACACAACAGGCGTGGCCATGGAAGTTCCGGTCTTCATTATATAAGGCGGCTCACCGGGAAAAGAAAAGCGGGAGTTGCAGCTTAAAATTCCGGTTCCGGGGGCGAAAACATCCGGTTTGATGATGCATTCACTTGTAGGACCTCTGCCGGAATAGTTGACCCGCTCTTTCCGCGATCTGGGGAAGCGGGAGGAAGAGTCCGGAACGCCGACGGTGATTACTTTCCTGCTGTTTCCGGGAACAACGACAGTGCCTGAACGGGGACCGTAATTTCCCGCAGAGACAACTACAATCAGTCCCATATCCCACAGCTCTTCTACAGCTTTCTGCAGCCGGTCTTTTTGTGGCTGAGCCAGATCGGGCTGAGTGCCGACGGATATATTGACGATCCGGATTTTATAGGAAGCAGCGGATTCCATAACCCACTGTATGCCGCTGATTACATTGTCTACATTACCGTTTCCTTCCCGATCCAGCACTTTCCCGATGAGAAGTTTTGCCCGGGGAGCCATGCCGGCATATATTCCGCCGGAGGATTTTCCGTTCCCGGCCAGGATTCCGGCTACATGTGTGCCATGTCCGCTGTCATCCCGGCATTTTACACTTTTTTCAGTAAAATCCCGGAAACCGGCAATCCGATCTTTCAGGTCCGGGTGCAGGGAAATTCCGGTATCCAGAATAGCGGCACCAATACCGTTCCCCAGATGTGCGCTGTCTGTAGTATCTTTACACCAGTAATGAACGGTTTGTTTTACCCATTTCATAAAATAATCCTTTTTAATTTAAGAATATTCTTCTTTTCAGAAATTGTCCGCCGGGGTTCAGACATACAGAGCGGGAATTGCAAAAAAGGGACAGGAAAAACTGGAACAAAAATTCAGATGTTGCTGAATTATCTGCGTCTCTGTGTCTGCATTGATCTGTTCCTGAACGGGTGTAAAGAAAAAATACTTGACACACAAAAACCTTTCGTGTATGATAGCAAAGGTGACTGTGATGAATAAAATTTTAGAACAGGCGTTATTATACGATTTTTACGGTGAGCTTCTTACTCCGCATCAGAAGGATATTTATGAAAAGTTTGTTCTGGAGGATCTTTCGCTGGGAGAGATCGCGGAAGACGCCGGAATCAGCCGGCAGGGAGTCCATGATCTGGTTCGACGGTGTCAGAAATCTCTGGAGGGCTATGAAGCCAGGCTTCATCTGGTGGAACGCTTTCTTTCCGTAAAGGAAAAAGTAAGCCAGATCAATGAACTGCTAAGCGAATGGGAGAGCGGAAAGGAAGTTTCCGGAGAGATTGCAGGTCGCATCAGAAAGATTTCAGATGCGATCATTGAAGAACTGTAAAAAGAAAATATCGGAAAGAATGCAGACGAATCACGAAATAGATTGGAATTAAGAAAAATCAGAGGGATATCAGAATGGCATTTGACAGCTTAACTGAAAAACTACAGAATGTATTCCGGAATCTGCGCAGCAAGGGAAGGCTTACGGAAGATGACGTGAAAACGGCATTGAAGGAAGTTAAGATGGCTCTTCTGGAGGCAGATGTTAATTTTAAGGTAGTCAAAGGATTTATCAAAGATGTCCAGGAACGCGCGGTCGGACAGGATGTTATGAACGGGCTGAATCCCGGACAGATGGTGATCAAGATCGTAAATGAAGAGCTGATAAAACTTATGGGCTCCGAGACGACGGAGATCAGACTTCAGCCCGGAAGCGCCATGACGGTTATTATGATGGCCGGTCTTCAGGGCGCGGGTAAGACAACCACTACCGCGAAGCTGGCGGGCAAGTTTAAATTAAAAGGAAAGAAACCGCTCCTTGTGGCCTGCGATGTATACCGTCCCGCGGCGATAAAACAGCTGCAGATTAACGGGGAAAAGCAGGGCGTGGAAGTGTTCTCCATGGGAGATAAGAACCGTCCGGCGGATATTGCAAAGGCCGCTGTACAGCACGCGGCGAAAAATGGAAATAACATTGTAATTCTCGATACAGCGGGCCGCCTGCATATTGACGAAGATATGATGGCAGAGCTCCAGGAGATTAAAGAGACGGTGGAGGTACACCAGACAATTCTTGTTGTGGACGCTATGACAGGACAGGACGCGGTGAACGTAGCCGGAACATTTAATGAAAAAATCGGAATAGACGGTGTAATCGTCACGAAGTTGGACGGCGATACACGAGGCGGCGCCGCGCTGTCGATCAAGGCGGTAACAGGAAGGCCGATTTTATATGTAGGTATGGGCGAGAAGCTGTCCGATCTGGAACAGTTTTATCCGGACAGAATGGCTTCCCGTATTCTCGGTATGGGCGATGTCCTGACCCTGATTGAAAAAGCAGGGGCAGAGATGGATGAAGAAAAAGCCATAAAAATGGCTGATAAGATGAAGAAAGCCCAGTTTGATTTTGATGATTATCTGGAAAGTATGGCTCAGATGCGCAAGATGGGCGGCCTCTCCAGTATTATGAGCATGATGCCGGGACTGGGCGGGTTTGGCGGAAAGGGAAAGATGCCGGATCTGGATTCAGAGGAAAATGAAAAGAGGATGGCGAGAATGGAAGCCATGATTTACTCCATGACTCCGGAAGAAAGGAGAAATCCCGATCTGCTTAATCCCTCCAGAAAACACCGGATTGCCAGAGGCGCCGGCGTGGATATCGCGGAAGTTAACCGCATGGTAAAACAGTTCAATGAGTCCAGGAAAATGATGAAAAAACTCCCAGGGATGATGGGCGGCAAAGGTGGTAAGAGGGGCAGATTCAGACTTCCCTTTTGACACATAGATCATGCCGGAGGCAGCCGGCTGCAGACGCGGCGGGGCTGACGGCAGAAGAAACAAAGAAAAAGAAAATAAATTTAAGAGGTGAAAGAAATGGCAGTAAAGATCAGATTAAGAAGAATGGGACAGAAGAAGGCTCCTTTTTATAGAATCGTAGTAGCTGATTCCAGGTCCCCGAGAGACGGCAGATTTATCGAGGAGATCGGAACATACGATCCGAACTGTGATCCGAGCGCGATCAAGGTAGACGAGGAAGCTGCTAAAAAATGGTTAAGCAACGGAGCTCAGCCGACAGAGGTTGTTGGAAAAATCTTCAAGGCAGCAGGTATCGAGAAATAAGATGACTTCGCGGAGGTGCGCGTAAGATGAAAGAATTAGTTGAAGTAATTGCAAAAGCGCTTGTTGACCATCCGGAGGAAGTCTCTGTAATCGAGAAGAAGGAAGGCCGTACAACCGTACTGGAACTTCATGTTGCAGACGGTGACATGGGAAAGGTAATCGGCAAACAGGGCCGTATTGCAAAAGCGATCCGCTCCGTTGTAAAGGCGGCTGCGGCAAAAGAAGATAAAAGAGTTGTTGTCGATATCGTATAACAGCGTCTGACTGTGCGGCAGGCATGGCGGCTCAGCGGATATGAGAAAGAGGGACAGTTTTCCGTTTCGGGGAGTCTGCCCCTTTCTTTTTCACATACCGGCGTATTTCAGAGAATTGAATAAATACTGAATCTGATTTCGCGGGAGAAAAAGAACAGAAAGGAAACGGGAGAAATGGAACAGTTTCTTCAGGTGGGGGTAATTTCCTCTACACATGGAATCCGGGGTGAGGTTAAAGTCTTTCCGACAACGGATGATCCGGCCCGGTTTAAAAAACTGAAAAAAGTGCTCCTGGACACAGGTGAGGAACGGCTTGAGCTTGAGCTTCAGTCCGTGAAATTTTTCAAACAGTTTGTAATCCTGAAGTTCAGGGGTATTGATAATATAAATGATATTGAAAAATATAAAGGCAGAAGTCTTATGGTACCGCGAGAAGATGCGGTAAAGCTGGAGAAAGATGAGTATTTTATCGCGGATCTGATCGGCATGGATGTATATACCGATGAGGAGATTTCAGACGGGCAGCGATTCGGGGTGCTTAAAGACGTCATGGAGACGGGAGCCAATGAGGTCTATATTATTGACTCGGATAAATACGGCGAAGTACTTGTTCCTGCAATCAGGCAGTGTATTCTGGATGTGGACGTGGAAAAACGCGTCATGAGAATTCATCTGATGAACGGTCTTATATAAAGAAGTCAGAAAGTCCGAAACGGCCAGTTATAAGGAGAAAAAAATGAACTTTCATATACTTACATTATTTCCGGAGATGGTTATGGACGGCCTCAATACAAGTATTATCGGCCGGGCGGTCAGTGCGGGCCGTCTGTCCATTGAGGCAGTAAACATCCGGGATTATGCCTTTAACAAACATCAGAGCGTAGATGACTATCCCTATGGCGGCGGAGCCGGCATGCTTATGCAGGCAGAACCGGTGTATCTTGCATATAAGGCTGTCGCAGAGAAAATCTGCGCCGGTGGAGAAGCAGTGCTGGACGGTCAGGACGCATACGGGGAAAGAGAGCAGTTCGCCGGCCGGGAGCCGGATGACCGGCCGGCTTCCGGAAAAAAGCGCCCGCGCGTAGTTTATCTTTCGCCCCAGGGAGAAGTGTTCAATCAGAAGATGGCGGAGGAAATGGCCCGGGAAGAGGATCTGATTCTGCTTTGCGGCCATTATGAAGGAATCGATGAGCGCGTTCTGGAAGAAATCGTCACGGATTATGTTTCCATTGGAGATTATGTGCTTACGGGAGGAGAACTGCCGGCAATGGTAATGGTTGACGCGATTTCCAGACTTGTGCCCGGCGTACTCCACAATGATGTGTCTGCCGAATTTGAATCCTTTCAGGATAATCTGCTGGAATATCCTCAGTATTCCAGACCGGAAGAATGGCACGGCAAAAAAGTGCCTCCGGTGCTTATGTCCGGGCATCATGCAAATATTGAAAAGTGGAGGCGGGAGCAGTCGATTATCCGGACCTATGAGAGAAGACCGGATCTTCTGGAAAAGTGCGAGCTGACAGAGAAGGAAAAACAGTGGTTCCGGGAATGGCTTGCTGAGAAAAAACTTTGATTGGGACTTGAAAAACCTGTAGAAATATGGTAAGCTGTAACAGTTGTGAAAAGAAGAGCGATGGTCCTCTGGCACGGAAGAGTGTTAAGAACGTCAAATATGAAGGAGGTCACACAGAATGAACGAGATCATTAAGAAGATCGAAGCAGAGCAGTTAAAAGAGAATGTACCGGAGTTTCATGTAGGTGATACTGTAAGAGTACATGCGAAGATTAAAGAGGGAAACCGCGAAAGAATCCAGGTTTTCGAAGGAACTGTCCTTAAGAAACAGGGCGGCGGCGCAAGAGCTACTTTTACAGTAAGAAAAACATCCAATGGAATCGGCGTTGAGAAAACATGGCCGATCCACTCACCGCATGTTGAAAAAGTAGAAGTTGTTCGCAGAGGTAAAGTAAGAAGAGCGAAACTGAACTACTTAAGAAGCCGTGTAGGAAAAGCTGCAAAAGTGAAAGAATTAGTAAAATAGTAACTATGAGAGGGACAATTACAGATTTGTAGTTTGTCCCTTTTCTTATAAGAAATATTCATAAAATTCGGGGAGGAGTCATGCGGGAACTGAAGTTTAGCAGAAAGCGAAAAGGGACATCCGGAACATCGGGCAGAAGATCTTCCAGGCGTTCTGATCTTCGGTTTGAGAGTGAAAAAAGGGGAAGGCGTCATACCGGCGGATACGGACAGCCCAGACGTGTAAATATTGCCGGATTACTGTGCTGGATCGGAGAGATCATACTGGTCTGTGCCGCAGCTGTTTTTCTTGTTCTTGCCTTTGGACACAGAGTAAGCAATACAGGAGAATCAATGGAACCGGCGCTTGACAATGGGGAAGTTGTACTTGTGAACCGGCTGAGTTACCGGCTGTTTTCTCCGGCGAGAGGAGATATTGTGGCGTACAGCCAGAATGGCAGCGAACAGTATTCAATTAAAAGAATCGCAGGACTGCCGGGGGAAACAATACAAATTATAGATGGCAGTATATTTATTGACGGAGAAGAACTGACGGAAGACATTTATGCGGAAGACATTTCATATGCAGGACTCGCTTCCGCACCTGTAGAGCTGGGTGACGGAGAGTATTTTGTAATAGGCGATAATGCAGCGGCCAGTGATGACAGCAGAAGTCCGGACGCAGGCCCGGTCAGTGAAGATGAGATTTACGGAAAAGTGTGGTTTGTGGCAAGTTTCGGAGACCACTTTGGATTTATATAGGAGGGGAAGATATGCATTTTCAGTGGTATCCGGGACATATGACAAAAGCCCGGCGGATGATGCAGGAAAATATAAAGCTGATTGATCTGATTATTGAACTGGTGGATGCCCGGATTCCTTTAAGCAGCAGGAATCCGGATATCGACGACATGGGAAAAAACAAGGCCAGACTGATCGTGCTGAATAAGGCGGACCTGGCTGAAGAAAAAAGAAATGATGAGTGGGTTGAATATTTCAAAGAAAAGGGATATTCTGCTGTTAAGGTGAATTCAAAAAAGGGCGGCGGCATTAAGTCCATACAGTCTGTGATTCAGGAGGCCTGCCGGGAGAAGACAGAGAGGGACAGGCGCCGGGGAATTCTGAACCGTCCGGTACGGGCCATGGTTGCGGGAATTCCGAACGTCGGAAAGTCTACATTTATTAATACTCTGGCCGGCAAAGCATGTACAAAAACGGGAAATAAGCCCGGAGTGACCAAAGGAAAACAGTGGATCCGCCTGAATAAAAGCGTGGAACTTCTTGATACGCCGGGAATTCTGTGGCCAAAATTTGAGGATCAGAAAGCCGCACTCAAGCTGGCCTTTATTGGTTCAATTAAGGATGAGATCCTTCAGACGGAAGAACTGGCGGCAGAGCTTATAAAATATATGGAAGAGGAATACGCGGGCGCAATCGGAGAAAAGTATTCTGTGGAAACTACGGAAGATTCCTATGAGTGCCTCAGAAGGATTGCGGAAAGCCGGCACTGCCTTGTACGGGGAAACGAACTCGACACAGAAAAAGCGGCAGCGCTTTTTCTGGATGATTTCCGCAATGGCCGGCTGGGACGGATTACACTTGAAAATCCGGAAAATGCAGCCGTAAAATGACAGAACATACAGAGCTGGCAAAAGAAAGGAAATGACCGATGAAAAGTATTGCAAAAGAGCTGGGCGCATGGTTATTATACATTCTGATAATTATAGGCATATCATATCTTGTGATCACATTTGTGGGGCAGAGAACGCAGGTGAGCGGTTCTTCCATGGAGGCGACCCTTTCAGACGGGGATCAGCTTATTGTGGATAAGATATCATACCGTTTCCGTGATCCGAGCCGCTATGATATTGTTGTATTTCCATATAAATATGAGAAGAATACATATTATATAAAACGAATTATCGGACTTCCCGGAGAGACGGTTCAGATTGTAGACGGCTACGTGTACATTGACGGACAGAAGCTGGATGAGCATTACGGAAATGAGGTTATGGAAAACCCCGGAATTGCTGAGGAACCTCTGGTTCTCGGCGATGATGAATATTTTGTGCTGGGCGATAACCGGAACAACAGCCAGGACAGCAGGGCGGCCAATGTGGGAGTCATACATAAAGATGATCTGCTTGGAAGAGCCTGGGTGCGCATCTGGCCTTTGAATAAATTTGGAGTGATTAAACATGAGTAAAAGCATTTCTCAGATCAGGCAGGAATTTGACGAAGCGGATGAAGAAAGAGGAGAAGTACTCTGCCGGCTTTATGCCGGGGACGCCAGGGCGGGTGTGCAGAACCTGATTGAACGGTACAGACGAAGAAAAGAAGCGCTGAAAAAAGAGCGTACGCGTCTTGCCGGGATGATGATTTATGAGAAAAAATACAGAGAATACGGGCGGCTCTGCGGCATTGATGAGGCGGGCAGAGGTCCCCTTGCAGGTCCGGTAGTTGCAGGAGCGGTTATACTTCCGGAGAATTGTGAAATACTGGGCATAAATGACTCCAAGAAGCTGACGGCGAAGAAAAGAGAAGTTTTATATGATGAAATTATGGAGAAAGCGGTTGCAGTCTCGACAGGCATTGTGTCTCCGCAGAGAATTGATGAGATCAATATTCTGCAGGCCACTTATGAAGCCATGCGGGAAGCGGTTGCCGGTCTCGGAACAGAGCCGGATCTCCTGCTGAATGATGCAGTTACCATACCGGAGGTTATTATTCCTCAGGTTCCTATTGTAAAGGGAGATGCAAAAAGTGTTTCGATTGCAGCTGCCAGCATTATTGCAAAAGTCACAAGGGACCGTATTATGGTGGAATATGAAAACAGGTTCCCGGGTTATGGATTTGCATCAAACAAAGGATATGGTTCGGCAGAGCATATCGAAGCGCTTCGCCGTCTGGGACCGACTCCGATTCACAGGAACAGCTTTATCGGTAATTTTATCTGAAAGCGGCAAAGGATTTCGGCGGAGCCGTTTCTCTGTTCTGCATAATGAATGAATATGGAAAAAGCAAATAAGATAGAAAAAAATAAAAGACAGACAGGAACAAAATATGAGCAGGCAGCGGGATTTTTCCTGGAACAGATGGGATATGAGATTCTGGAGTATAATTACCGCTGCCGGTTTGGTGAAATTGATATTATTGCAAAGGACGGCGTCTGTCTGGTATTCTGTGAAGTGAAATACCGCTCCGGCAGAGGGAAAGGCAGTCCCCTGGAAGCGGTAGACTATCGGAAACAGCAGACGATTTTCCGGTGTGCCTCCCATTATCTGGCAGGACAGGGACTCGGCGATATCCCGTGCCGGTTTGATGTGATCGGTATTGAGGGGACAGCGGTTACTCATATAAAAAATGCATTTACAGGATAAATGTTTCTGAAAGAGCTGTTATGGAGCAGGGAAATCAACCGGCTGCTTCAGGTACGGCGGAGGTACACAGATTATTTGAGCAGAAAGGCGGTGCGTCAGTGGGACTGGGACTGAAATATAAAGATAACCGGCATATATTCGACGAGCGTGGAGAAACTGTCCCATATCTGGAATTTCCTCTTCTGAGGGATTCCGGGATCGTGAATCACGGATTTTCCACCAGGCTGGGCGGAGTAAGCGAGGGCTGTTTTTCTTCTATGAATCTGAGTTTTGACCGGGGCGACCGCCCGGAGGCAGTACAGGAGAATTTTCGAAGAATCGGAAAAGCAATCGGAGTGGAATGCGGCGATATGGTGCTTTCACAGCAGACTCATACCACAAATGTGCGCCTTGTGACAGAGAAAGACAGAGGAAAGGGAATTGCCCGGGAACGGGACTATACAGATGTGGACGGTCTGATTACAGATGTACCGGGAATCTGTCTGGTTACATCCTTTGCAGACTGTGTGCCGCTGTATTTTGTGGATCCGGTAAAAAAGGGCATTGGCCTGAGCCATTCCGGATGGCGCGGAACGGTGGGACGGATCGGTCAGAAAACCATTGAAAAAATGCAGCAGTGTTTCGGATCTGATCCATCTGATATACTGGCAGCGGTAGGCCCTTCGGTATGTATGGACTGTTACGAGGTCAGTGAAGATGTGATTCTCCGTTTCCGGGAAGCTTTTGATAAACGGGTCTGGGGAGATCTTTTTTATGAAAAATCCGGAGGAAAATATCAGTTGAATCTGTGGAAAGCAAATGAGATTATATTCCGTGAGGCGGGAATTCTTCCGGAGCATATGGCAGTTACCAATCTGTGCACGCACTGCAACAGCAGTATTCTGTATTCCCACAGGGCACAGGGAAACAGAAGAGGCAACCTGTGTGCGTTTCTTGCCCTGAAGAAAGATTAAGAAAGGAGAAGACCCTATGTTACTGGCAGCAGCAAATACAACAGACGAATCAGTCACAGATATTCTGGATTCCGCAACGGAAGTTACTGCGGAAGCAACAAAAGAGGTGAATGGATTCTTTCAGTTTATAGAAGACAATATTCCTAATATTGTTTCTTTTGGAATTAAGGTCGTCCTTGCCCTTGTATTCTTTTTTATAGGCGGCAAAGTAATTAAATGGATACGTAAGATTGTACGTCGGTCTTTTGAACGCACCGGCGCTGATACAGGTGTGACGCAGTTTGTGGATTCCATGCTCAAATTCGGACTGTACGCCCTTCTTATTTTTATGATTGCCACAAATTTCGGAGTGGAATCTTCGTCTGTGGCGGCATTAATCGCGTCGGCCGGCGTGGCTGTGGGTCTTGCGCTGCAGGGGAGCCTCTCAAATTTTGCGGGCGGTATTCTGATCCTGCTTCTGAAGCCTTTTGTGGTCGGAGACTATATTGCGGTGCCTCAGGAAGGAATTGAAGGAACGGTAAAAGAGATTCAGATTTTTTATACAAAAATGGCTACGGTAGATAATCAGACAGTAGTTGTTCCGAACAGTATTCTGACCAGCAACAGTCTGACTAATGTTACGGCAAGGCCGGAGAGAAAACTGGATCTGAAGGTGGGCATCTCCTATGATGCGGATATGAAGCAGGCAAAGCATATTATAGAGGAGATCCTCCACAGAGATCTGTCTGTGATTCAGGATGAAGAAATTGTAGTATTTGTATCCGATCTGGCTGACAGCGCGGTTATGATCGGCCTCCGGGCATGGGTGAAGACAGAGGAATACTGGGCTGCCAGATGGCGTATTCTGGAACAGATCAAAACCGAATTCGATCAGGCCGGAATTGAGATTCCCTACAACCAGCTTACGGTTCATCTGTCCGGTGACGGAGACCGTCAGGAGCCACGCTGATAAAGGCGGCCGGAGGCAGAGAAGAGAAAAGCAGAGAAAAGGGAAGAAAGAGTAAAAAACAGTTGAAATTTGCCTGAAAACAGGATATAATAACAAAGTCCGCTAAAAGCGGACAATATGCCGGAATAGCTCAGTCGGTAGAGCACTTCACTCGTAATGAAGGGGTCGTCAGTTCAAGTCTGATTTCCGGCTTATAAGCAGAGCGCAATCCCAGGAACGTTGAGGGGTTGCGTTTTTCTATGTCACAGGATAAAAATATATGCTATACTGATGAAGTCGGTGTACAGGCGGGGGTATGTATTTTATTCCGGCAGAAACGTATAAAATTCAGTCAGGAGGAATCAGATATGAAGCCATCAGAAGAAGTGAAGAAGATGTTTGAACAGGACCGTTTCGCTACGGATAACGGCGCTTATATAGAAGAAGTAGACGACCATTACGCAAAGTGCAGTCTGAATATTGAAGACAGACATAAAAATGCCATGGGCGCGGTTATGGGCGGCGTGTATTTTACGCTGGCGGATTTTGCTCTGGCTGTGGCCACAAACTGGCAGGAAATGGGCTCCGTTTCTCTGGATTCTCAGATTACCTACCTGAGCCGGGCCAAAGGAACAAAACTGACAGCAGAGGCTGTCTGTGTAAAAAACGGCAGAACCACCAGCTATTACAGGATTGACGTAAAAGACGATCTGGGCAACCTGACTGCGGCAGTGACGGCGACCAGCTTCCGCGTGGAAAAATAGTATTATTCTCAATCAGTTTTTCAGGAGGAAAAAGATGGAAAGGTCAAAAGTATATTTTTGTGATTTCAGGGCAAAACCGGGAACCAATTTACCGGAAAAGCTTCAGAGACTTATAAAAAAGGCAGGGATCGGAAACATTAATTTTGACAGAAAGATGACGGCGATAAAAATTCATTTTGGCGAGCCGGGAAACCTGTCCTATCTTCGGCCAAATTATGCAAAGGCAGTGGCAGATGTGGTAAAAGAGCTGGGCGGACGTCCGTTCCTTACAGACTGCAACACACTTTATGTGGGGCGGAGGAAGGATGCTCTTGAACATTTGAGCGCTGCATACGAAAATGGATTTAACCTGCTGTCCACCGGCTGTCATATTATTATCGGCGACGGCCTGAAGGGAACAGATGACGTGAGCGTTCCGGTGAAGGGCGGAGAACTTGTAAAAGAAGCAAAAATCGGAAAAGCGATTATGGATGCAGATATATTTATCAGTCTCAGTCACTTTAAGGGACATGAAATGGCCGGGTTCGGCGGCTGCCTGAAAAATATCGGCATGGGCTGCGGCAGCCGTGCCGGCAAGATGGAACAGCACAACAGCGGAAAGCCTTCTGTTGATCCGGATGTCTGTGTGGGATGCAGAGTCTGTTCCAGAAATTGCGCACACGGCGCGATTTCATTCCCGGACAAAAAGGCAGTGATCGACCATGAGAAATGCGCAGGCTGCGGGAGATGTCTTGGAGCATGCAATTTTGACGCGATTTACAATGAGAATTCATCGGCAGTGAAGGAACTGAATATGAAGATCGCAGAGTATTCAAAGGCAGTAGTGGACGGCCGGCCGAATTTTCACATTAATCTGGTCCTGGATGTATCTCCTTACTGCGACTGCCATGGGGAAAATGATGTTCCGATTATACCGGATGTGGGAATGTTCGCGAGCTTCGATCCGGTCGCTCTGGATCAGGCATGCGCAGATGCCTGCAACGCGCAGAAACCCATACCCGGAAGTCTTCTGGATGAGCGGATGCATGAGAAGGGATTTTGTGATCACCACGATCATTTTGTAAACACAACGCCTCAGAGCGAATGGAAGACATGTCTTGCACATGCGGAAAAGATCGGGCTTGGCAGCAGGGATTATGAGCTGATTCGGGTTTGAGCAGCTTCAGTCTGAATACAGCGATGTCTGATCAAGGAAAACAGGGAAGAGAGGAAATATTTTATGAAAAGGGAAAAATTCGGTTCTCGTCTGGGATTTATTCTGATCTCGGCCGGGTGCGCAATCGGACTGGGAAATGTATGGCGGTTCCCATATATTACCGGACAGTACGGCGGAGCGGCGTTTGTGCTGATCTATCTGCTGTGTCTGGTGCTTCTGGGACTGCCGATTATGGTAATGGAATTTTCTGTAGGCCGGGGCGCCGGCTGCAGTATTGCAATGGCTTTTGACAAACTGGAGCCTCTGGGAACAAAGTGGCACTGGTATAAGTGGCTCGGCATGGCCGGAAATTATCTGCTTATGATGTTTTATACTACAATCGGCGGCTGGCTTCTGATTTATCTGTATAAAATGGCCGCAGGAAGTTTTGAAGGAATGGATGCGGCGCAGATTGAAGGCGAATTCGGAAATCTGATGGGACAGCCGGTCCTTATGACAGTGTTTATGGCTGTTGTTGTAATAATGTGCTTTGGAATCGTAAGACTGGGACTTCAGAAAGGAGTCGAAGGCATTACAAAAATCATGATGGTCCTTCTTCTGATCCTTCTGATTATACTTGCCGTTCGCGCCATCATGCTTCCGGGGGCGGGCGCGGGACTGAAATTTTATCTTCTTCCGGATTTCAGAAAGATGAAAGAGGCAGGTATTCTGGAAGTTGTATCAGCGGCCATGAGTCAGTCCTTCTTTACATTAAGTCTTGGAATCGGCGCAATGGCAATTTTCGGAAGTTATATAGACAAGAAAAGGAGACTGGCAGGAGAAGCGGTTGCCATTACTGTGTTAGACACAAGCGTGGCTTTGATTTCCGGTCTGATTATTTTTCCGGCAAGCTTTGCTTTCGGTGTAAATCCGGATAGTGGTCCGAATCTGATTTTTATTACCCTGCCGAATATTTTTAATTCCATGGCAGGCGGCAGACTGTGGGGAGCAATCTTTTTCCTGTGCATGTTTTTTGCATCGGCATCCACAATTATTGCCGTATTTGAGAACATCATTGCATTTGCAATGGATCTGACCGGTTGCTCCAGAGGAAAGGCAGTAGCAGTAAATCTTGTGGCGATTCTTCTGCTTTCCATGCCGTGCGTGCTGGGCTACAATGTACTGAGCGGTTTCGCTCCGTTCGGGGAAGGAACGGCGATCCTGGATCTGGAAGACTTCATCGTCAGCAATAACATTCTGCCTATCGGCAGTCTGGTTTACGTACTGTTCTGTACAACCCGCTACGGCTGGGGCTGGAAAAACTTCCTCTCCGAAGCCAACGCCGGAGAAGGCCCCAAATTCCCCAAATGGGTAAGACCATACGTAACCTTCATCATACCATTAATCATAATCTTCCTTTTCATCCAAGGCTACTGGAGCAAATTTGCAGGCTAGGCTTAAGCCATGCATAAAAAGAGAGAACATCAATCATCGTGCTTGCACGAATGAGGGATGTTCTCTCTTTTTATATAGGGCGCAGCCCGTGAGCGAGATGGAGCGCAAAGCGCGGAATCGAGCTGCATGGCTAAAGCCGGAAAAGAAAACGGAGAAAAGCATAGTTTCTATACAAATAAAAACAGATATGCTAGACTTTATAATAGCAGAAATAATTATGGAGATATTAAGCATCTGCATTAGAAATGTTGTTTGATCACTTGATTATAAAAGTCGAGTATAAGATGTTCTGCATTAAAAACGCTATCATTTTGCCATGCTACTATCTGGGCAGTAAAATAGCGTATTATATTTTTTTGAAAGATTTCGGCTGAAAATTCATATTCAAATTTATAGGTATGATGCCTTTTCTTTTGTCTGACTTTCATAACGGAAATTTGTGCGCCGAAAAATTCAAATGTTACATAAAACCGGCCATGCTTTCTTACTGTGAATACTGCTTTTAGTATATAATTCATCCAATCCGTATCCGATAGGATCAGTTTGCTGTAGAGCCGGTCATAGCCGTATATATTTTTATAAATCAGTTGTTTTGAGGTTATCTGAGGAAGTTTCACGGTATCTGACTCTCCTTTTTTATGATTGAATGGGACAATTGATATATAAACAATCAGATGCACCTAAAATGGTACATTCTAAGAGGTAACGTATAACCGAATGGAGGAAGATACGGCATGAAACAAGAGATATTTTTACAATAGCATAAAGGAGAAACTATGTACGGAAAACAACCGAAAAAGATGCTGATCATGAATATTCTCGATATTCTGAAGAAATATACAGATGAGAATCACCGCCTGAGTCAGAAAGAAATTATGGATATTCTGGAAAGGGAATATGACATGAAAGTGGAGCGAAAGGCGGTGAAGAGAAATCTCCTGAATCTGATCGATTATGGATATCATGTGGAATACAGTGAGTCGGTACGGATAAATAAAAATGGAGAGGAAGAGAACGTATACACAGACTGGTATCTGGAGAGAGAATTCTCGGATGCAGAACTCCGTCTGCTGATCGACAGTCTTCTGTTTTCCAGACATATCCCATACAGTCAGTGCAAAATGCTGATTGAAAAATTAGAAAATCTCTCCAACCGGTATTTTAAATCAAGAGTAAAGCATATACAGACGCTTCCAGACAATGAACTTCCGAACAGACAGCTGTTTTATACGATTGAGATCCTTGATCAGGCGATAACAAAGGGAAGACAGGTGTCATTTCATTACAACGAATATCATACGGACAGAATGCTCCATCCCCGTATTGACCAGGAAGGAAATGTCCGTACTTACATTGTCAACCCTTATCAGATGGCAGCAGTGAACGGACGATATTATCTGATCTGCAATTACGATAAATATGATGATGTGTCGAATTACAGAGTAGATCGTATCACGGACATCAAGTTACTTGAGACATCGGTTAAGTCGATGAAAAAGGTAAAAGGGCTTGAACACGGTCTGAATCTTCCTAAACATATGGCGGAGCATGTATACATGTTCACAGGCGAAAGCGTGCCTGTGACATTCCGGGCGAAAAAATATCTGATGACAGATCTTTTCGACTGGTTTGGAAAGGACATGAAGTTTTCCGATGAAACAGAAGAAGAGGTGACTGTCCGGGTGACAGTTAATCTGGATGCCATGCGGAAGTGGGCATTGCAGTATGCGCTTCATGTTAAGGTATTGAAGCCGGAGAGGCTGGTGGATATGCTGAAGGAAGATGTGAGACAGGCGGCGGAGCAGTATGGTTTTATAGAGCAATAAGATGTATTATATCAGAAAATGGCAAATCACTAAGGAGAAAATAAGTTATGAATTTTGGTGAAATTGTAAAAAAGGTTGAAGAAACAAAAGATTTAACACTTGATGAATTGTTTGATCTGTGGAAAGAAGCACAGGCAGTTGAAGAAAGGTGGGAAAAAACAACAGTATCCGGGGAATACAGTGATGAGTTCAGAACACATTTTACCAAAGATGGTATCATTGATCCGGATGCCTATGCAAGGTCGGAATATAAGGTTTTGGTGGTATTAAAAGAACCGAACCTTGAAGGAAAAGAGAAGGATTTTTTCGCTCGGGAGGATGATCACCGTGTTTTTTATAATATCTTTGTAAATGCAGAATATTCGAATGATTTGAAGGGTTTTATAAATTCAAATAAAGAAAGCGGTGATGATATAGATAATGATGTACATCAAAAAGAGCTGATAGGCAGAATGGCTTTTTCTCTTCAAAATCTGCTGCGGACTAAAAAATTGACAGAAGAGAATCCCTCTGCAAGTCAGATTCAAAAAGCACTAAAAAGTACAGCAGTTATAAATTTGAATAAACGAGGCGGCAAACAAAGTACAAATAAGGGAACCTTGCATAAGTATTGTAAAAAATATGTTCCGTTTATACGGCGGGAAATAGAGATAATAAGGCCGGATATAGTTGTGTGGTGCGCATGGAAGTCTTTGGAACATGGCGGATATATTCCTGAAAATATCCCTGTAATTGATATGTATCATACAGCATATGTACGAATGCCTAATGAACTGCCAGAGCTGTTGAAGGCATGTGGAAATAGTCAATTAAATCAGGTGTTAAAGAAATTGGAATCAAATGTTGCTGACAGTCAGATTGCGTATAACAGACATGTGGCAAAGTATATGCTGGTATTTAGAGAAAGAGTCAGAGAAGCACTTGAAGAAGGAAAACTGAAATTATAGTTTGTGGATTTGATCGGCAGGTAAAATGTATATATTTTACCTGCCGGTTTTTATGTACGTTTTTTGTCTCATCAATGATTGTAGGGTATATGTATAAAGAAACTGCGATTACAGGAAGAGGGACGCTGCATATGAAATTTAAATTTAACAATTCAGAAGCCATGCTGTACGAATATATCGATCAATTATTTGATGAGTATATCAAGGCGGAACAGATAAATGAAGTGGAACGTTTCTTATCAAACGTACGTTATGAAGAAGAAAAAGAATTACTGAAAAAGAAAATACAGAACTTCCCCGAATACATACAACGGTTCTGGCTGGCGGCATATCTGAGCAAGATATCCCGGGATGTCGGATGCAAAATGCGGGCGGCTGTTACTCAGTGCCCTTTCATCATGTATCTGCTTCATCTGGCATCATATAACATTCTGAAAAAGGGCGGGCTTGAAAAACCCTACCTGTATAAGCAGACAGAGATATCAGTCTGGAATCTGCGGGTCGGGAATGAATGGTATGACTCTGTAAAACATAGAATAGATGATTTCTTCGGGGGTACAGGATTTCAGTATTTATGGGTTGGGGCAGAGAACACGAGAGAAACATGCGGGATCATTGCATTTCCTCAGGAAGTGGAGCTGCTGGAATACAGTCACTGGTACTGCGACAGACTGCCGGACGGTACAATATGTTTCCGGGAGGAAATCATAGCAGAGTTTATCAGAGAAGTTCAGGGATATTATACAGAAATCAATCGTCTGCCTGCTGCAAAAGACGGCTGGAATGTGGACAGGAACAAAAAAGAGCTGTGGAGTACTTTTATCAGTATGCAATGTCTGGATATTGCAGAAGAACTCGTAGTAAGACATTTTAAACCGGGGACTGATGAGGAAATGACCGATATATTGGCAATGGCACAATTCGCGGATACAATCGGACATTCGGGTGTATATGATCAGCTTGAAATGATGAACCGGCTGTCTTGTGTGACAGAAGAGGATTTATGGAATTATCTGAAAAATAACGGACTGTCAGAAAATCAGGCGTATTATTGGAGTGACCTTATCAGCAGAGGACAGCTCAGAAATCATTTGTCCTCTTTCTGGCGGTCTGTAAAAATATCCGATGAATACTTTGCAGATGTATTGTGCGGCATTTCATTCCTGCCTTCAAAATGGTATGTCATGGAACGGTATTATGAGATGAAAGACATGATCAGATGAGAAAATGTTTTCTCCCGGCACAGAGAAAAAAGAGACTCTTTTGGAATAGACGGGCCGAAATGCAGTATTTTTTGCTTGCCTTAAGCACAGCAGTACACGCTATGCTTAAGGCGGGTGCTGTTTTCCCTGTGTCAGGATATGAGGCAATTACAGCAGGATTTACGGGAGAAGACATCAGCGGTCTGATTACTTTATCCATTGCTGATACCTGTTACATGATGTTAGTGCGGTCGTTTGAAGCCTGTTAAATCCGCCGCCTGCGCACTCACCTTTTTCTCCTCTGGAAAAGGCAATGGTAGAGCGTACAGCGTCAGGTGTTCTTCTGCCGCACCACAGGGAACATGTTGCACATGCTTTAAAATTCTTTGCTAATCTGTCCATTCTGATTTCTCCTTATCACTTAGTTTGTTTTATTGTGATTACAGAATAGCAGATGGAGTGAGATAAAAATGGTATACTAAAAACGTTTCTGATATATTTTCTCCACCACCCCGATTACCGCATACAGTACTATCGCCATAATGCACAGCAGCACAATGGACATAAGGAGCCAATCCATCTTAAACACCTGACTTGAATAAATAATCAGATACCCCAGTCCGCTTCTGGCAGCCAGAAATTCCCCGATTACGACCCCTACCAGACAGAGTCCGATGTTTACTTTCATGTTGCTGATTACGGCGGGCACCGAACCGGGCAGAACAACCTTTGTCAGGGCGTGCCGGCGTTTTCCGTGAAGTGTATAAATGAGTTTGATTTTTTCATCATCGACAGTTGTGAAACTTGTATACAGATTCATGATGCTTCCGAATATGGCAACTGACATGCCGGCCACAATAATTGTTTTTGGCGTAGCGCCCAGCCAGACAATCAGCAGCGGGGCCAGCGCTGATTTCGGCAGACTGTTCAGGACTACAAGATAGGGTTCCAGAATATCCGAGAGTCTTTTGCTGCACCAGAGCAGTATGGCCGCCAGCAGACTGAACAGGGTAACCAGCAGAAAACTGGCAAGAGTTTCATACAGTGTAATGCTGATATGCCGGAAAATGGAACGATCTCGCACCATTTCCCGAAAACATGCGGCGATTTTCGAAGGGCTGCTGAAAATAAAAGAGTCAATGACTCCGGTATCAGCACAGAATTCCCAGAGAAAGAGAAAACCCGCCAGAATCAGAATGCGGGCGGCGTAAACAGTAATACGCCGGATCTTCAGACGTCTGATAAAAAGTTCCTGAGCCCGGGACGGTTTATTCATTGTGATTCAGCTCCTTCCAGATTTGATTGAAATATGTTTTGAATTCCGGCGCATTTCTCCGGTTCAGCGGAGTATCATTTTCCAGATCAAAAGAGACAGGTACAATACAGAGTACGGTGGCAGGTCTTTTGGAAAGTACGATAACCCGGTCTGCCAGGCTTACGGCTTCCGACAGGTCGTGAGTTACAAGCAGAGCGGTCTTTCCGGATCTGCGGATGATCTGGCCGATATCGTCGCTTACCGTCAGCCGGGTCTGGTAATCCAGCGCGGAAAAAGGTTCATCCAGAAGTAAAAGTTCCGGATCCAGAAGGAGGGTCCGGATCAGAGCGGCCCTCTGGCGCATTCCGCCGGAGAGCTGGGAAGGTTTTGCCTGGGCAAATGGTTTCAGCCCGTACTGTTCCAGGAGAGCGTCGGCTTTTTTCTTTGTTCCGGCATCCAGAGAGCGGTTGATTTCAGCGCCCAGCAGAATATTGCGGTATACGGTCCGCCATTCAAACAGATGATCATGCTGCAGCATATAGCCGATATTGGAAGCATTTTCCGTAAGAGGCTTTCCGTTCAGGCGGATGTCCCCTGATTCGGGGATCATAAGCCCCGCGATCAGAGAAAGCAGAGTGGATTTGCCGCAGCCGGACGGGCCGACTACAGCGGTAAACCCGCCGGGAGCAAGAGAGAAGGAAATGTCCGAAAGCGCAGGAGTCTCCCCTTCCGGTGTATGGTAGGAATAATTTATATTTTTCAGTTCAAGTATTGGTTTCATTGAGTCACTCCCATCTGACAGTATCTATAATTAATGTATGAAAAATCCACTTCTTTGTGCGCGAAATCAAAGGCTCTTTCTTGTCCCGGCAGAGGAATGAGAGTATAATAAATACAGAGAAATGTACGGAAAATATTGTTCCTGGAAATGAAACGGAGAGATACATGTCGGACAAAAGTACAGGAAAGTACAGGAAGGGAGGAGAAAATATGTCGGAGTATAAAATCATTACTATCGGACGCCAGTTCGGCAGCGGCGGACATGAAATCGGACAGATGCTTGCGGACAGGCTGGAAATTCCCCTTTATGACCACAGACTTGTGAGTATGGCGGCAGAGGCGCTGAATCTGAAAGAGGATACAGTAAGAAAAGTAGATGAGTCCGGACTGAAAATGTTTCTGACCAGCTATTCGGTGAGCCCGGCCTGCTATGTGGACTTTGTAAATGCCACGTCCTATATGCAGTCCCTGAACGAAAATGTATATCGGCAGCAGGCAGAGATTATCCGGACGCTGGCAGGAGAAGGCCCCTGTGTGATTATCGGCCGGTGTGCAGATTATGTGTTGCGTGATTTCCCGGGGTGTATCAATGTGTTTATCTGTGCGGATAAGAAGGAGCGGATTGCGAGAATTGCAGAGCGGTACGGTCTGTCAGAACGCAAGGCGGCAGAAAAGGTAAAGAAGACAGACCGGGAGCGAAGATATTATTATGAAATTCATACAGGTCTGGAGTGGGGAAGCATTGAGTCTCATCAGGCACTGTTAAATGTGAGCCTTCTGGGCAGAGAGAGGACAGTACGACTTCTGGAAATGATGTACAGGGCGTAAATGCCACGGTCACGGAGACCTGTTTTGAAGCGGAAAAAAGCAAAATAGAAAACGGCATCCTTTCCGGGATGCCGTTTTCTATGAGGGGGGGATAGTTGTTTTATCAACTATCTTAAAACAGTATAGAGGAAAAATGTGTAGAAATTATGTATTTTTTGTGAAATGTAAAATTCAAATTTTTTGTCCGTCCATGTCGCACTGGTACATATGGGAATTTATATTAGTATATAAATTCCGGAGAATGTGCTATACTGTTTCAGAATAAAGCAGGCGGTATTAAAACGGCCGGTGAAACAGTGAAATAAAATCTGCAGGAGAGATAAAAATGAACCAGCCAAAAATAAATTATCAAAAAGAACTTGACAAAATTCTGGAAAAACTGGAAAGAGAACGGCAGGTACCGGCTCTGCTTCTTCACAGTTGCTGCGCTCCCTGCAGCAGTTACGTGCTGGAATACCTTTCCCGGTATTTCCGGATTACAGTGTTTTATTATAACCCGAATATTTATCCGGAAAGCGAATATGCAATGCGCACGGCTGAGCAGCAGAAGCTGATCCGGGAAATGCATCTTAAGCACCCGGTTTCATTCCAGGAAGGACGGTACGACAGAACAGAGTTTTTCAGGGCGGCGGAAGGACTGGAAGATGAAAAAGAAGGAGGCCCCAGATGCATGAAATGTTATGCGCTCCGCCTGGAAGAAACGGCCAGAATGGCCAGAGAAGGCGGCTTTGATTATTTTACTACCACTCTTAGCATCAGCCCTATGAAAAATGCGAAGAAACTGAATGAGATCGGACAGAAGACCGGAGAAAAATATGGTGTAAAGTATCTGGTATCTGATTTTAAAAAGAAAGACGGATACAAACGCTCCATAGAACTCTCCCGGGAATTCGGTCTGTACAGACAGGATTACTGCGGGTGCGAATTCTCGCTGGCTGAAAGACAGGAAAGGGAAAATAACCAGATGCTTTTGAATAAAAAAGAGGATACTGTTTAAAGTTGGGAGTAGACACAGAACGCTTTACTGTGTTAAACTTAGTGGAAAATGCAGAACAGGGCTGCATCCCTGAAAGATAAAAGAGAAAAGAGGAAAGAGAAATGGCACAGTTATGGGGCGGCCGTTTTACAAAAGAGACGGACAAACTGGTATATGATTTCAATGCTTCGATTTCTTTTGACAAGAGGTTTTACGGGCAGGATATCCGGGGCAGTATCGCTCATGTGACGATGCTGGCTAAACAGGGAATCCTGACAGATGAAGAGAAAGGGCAGATCATAAAAGGTCTTGAGAGTATCCGCACAGACGTGGAGAACGGAACTCTTGAGATTACAGAAGAATATGAAGATATCCACAGCTTTGTGGAAGCCAATCTGATTGACCGGATCGGGGACGCCGGCAAAAAGCTCCACACCGGACGAAGCAGAAACGATCAGGTGGCGCTGGATATGAAGCTTTATACAAGAGATGAGGTTCTTGAGCTGGACAGCCTTATAAAAGAGATACTGGAAGTGCTCTTAAAGCTGATGAAGGAGAATCTCGAGACATACATGCCGGGAGTTACACATCTGCAGAAAGCGCAGCCGATCACTCTGGCACATCACATGGGAGCGTATTTCGAGATGTTCAAACGCGACCGTTCCCGTATGAAAGATATTTATAAAAGGATGAATCTCTGCCCGCTGGGTTCCGGCGCGCTGGCGGGAACTACATATCCCCTTGACCGCGAATATACGGCAGAGCTTCTGGACTTTGACGGACCGACGCTTAACAGTATGGATTCCGTGTCAGACCGGGATTATCTGATCGAACTCCTGTCGGCCATGTCCACGGTGATGATGCATCTGAGCAGATTTTCCGAGGAAGTGATTATCTGGAACACCAATGAATACAAATTCGTGGAGATTGACGACGCTTACAGTACAGGCAGCAGCATTATGCCCCAGAAGAAGAATCCGGATATCGCAGAGCTGGTACGGGGTAAGACGGGAAGAGTGTACGGTGCTCTGATGTCCATGCTGACTACGATGAAAGGCCTTCCGCTGGCATATAATAAGGATATGCAGGAGGATAAGGAACTGGTCTTTGACGCCATTGATACGACGAAGGGATGCCTGGCGCTCTTTACGGGAATGTTAAAGACTATGAAGTTTAACTCAGCCCGCATGGAGGAGAGTGCAAAGCACGGATTCACCAATGCGACAGACGCGGCAGATTATCTGGTAAATCACGGGGTTCCTTTCCGCGACGCACATGGAATCGTGGGACGGCTCGTCCTCTATTGTATCGATAAAGGGATCGCGCTGGATGATATGAGCATGGAAGAGTTTAAGGCGATCTCGCCGGTATTTGAAGAGGATATTTATGACGCCATCAGTATGAAGACTTGCGTGGAGATGCGAAATACCATTGGAGCGCCGGGAAAAGCTGCGATGGAGAAAGTAATCAAGGCGGAGGAAGAATATCTGTCCGCTGAATAAGCATGGTATATAACTGAACAGGTACAATTTATAATAGAAAGGATGTAGAGAAGAAAATGGATCAGAAATTACGAGTAGGAATTTTGGGCGCAACAGGAATGGTGGGACAGAGATTTATCTCTCTGCTGGAGGATCATCCGTGGTTTGAGGTAGTGACAGTTGCTGCCAGCCCGCGTTCAGCAGGTAAGACATATGAAGAAGCAGTAGGTGACCGCTGGAAAATGGATACTCCGATGCCTGAGGCAGTGAAAAAGCTTGTAGTGCTCAATGTAAACGATGTGGAGCATGTGGCATCTACAGTTGATTTTGTGTTCAGCGCAGTGGACATGAGCAAGGAAGAAATCAAGGCGATTGAGGAAGAATATGCAAAGACAGAGACTCCGGTCGTATCAAACAACAGCGCGCACCGCTGGACGCCGGATGTTCCGATGGTAGTGCCGGAGATCAATGCCGCTCATTTTGATGTGATTCCGGATCAGAAGAAACGTCTCGGCACAACGCGCGGATTTATTGCCGTAAAACCGAACTGCTCTATCCAGAGCTATGCTCCGTGCCTTGCAGCATGGAAGGAATTCGGACCGAAGGAGCTTGTTGTTACGACATACCAGGCAATCTCCGGCGCCGGAAAAACATTTAAAGACTGGCCGGAAATGGTTGGAAACATCATCCCGTTCATTGGCGGAGAGGAAGAGAAGAGCGAGCAGGAGCCGCTCCGTGTCCTTGGAAAAGTGGAGAACGGCCAGATCGTAAAAGCAGAACTTCCGAAGATCACATGCCAGTGCGTACGTGTTCCGGTACTGAACGGTCATACTGCGGCTGTGTTCATCAATTTTGAGAAAAAACCGACGAAAGAACAGCTTATTGAGAAACTTGTAAACTTCAAAGGGTTCCCGCAGGAAGCAGAGCTTCCGAGCGCTCCGAAGCAGTTTATCCAGTATCTGGAAGAGGACAACCGTCCGCAGGTAACCCTGGATGTAGATTATGAGAACGGTATGGGAGTATCCATTGGCCGTCTGAGAGAGGATACAATGTACGACTATAAGTTCATCGGCCTTTCCCACAATACAGTAAGAGGCGCGGCAGGCGGAGCGGTTCTGTGTGCGGAGGCTCTTACAGCGAAAGGGTATATTGCAAAAAAGTAATACGTGATAAGGAGGAAGAACATTAATTTCTTCCTCTTTTTTTTCTGACTTTCCTGTGGTAAAATGTCAAAATAGACGTTTAAAGAAAGAGGAGGCTGTCATTATGGGAATGACAATGACGCAGAAAATTCTGGCAGCTCATGCAGGGCTTGACTCTGTAGAGGCGGGCCAGCTGATCGAAGCAAAGCTTGATGTGGTCATGGCAAATGACATCACGGGCCCGATGGCTCTGCCGATCATTAAGCAGATGTCAGATCACGTGTTTGACAAGGATAAAGTAGTATTTGTTCCGGATCATTTTACACCGAACAAGGATATCAAATCAGCGGAGAACTCGAAGGCAATCCGTGAATATGCAAAAGAGCAGGGGCTGACCTGGTATTTTGAACAGGGCAAATCCGGCGTGGAGCATGCGATTCTTCCGGAAGCTGGAGTTGTGACAGCGGGTGAGTGCATTATAGGAGCAGATTCCCACACCTGTACATACGGTGCTCTCGGAGCGTTTTCCACAGGAATGGGAACGACAGATGTGGCAACCGGCATGGCAACCGGGGAGATCTGGTTTAAGGTGCCCAGCGCCATCAAGTTTGTACTGACAGGAAAACCGGGAAAATATGTCAGCGGTAAAGATATTATCATTCATATTATAGGAAAGATCGGTGTTGATGGAGCGCTTTACAAATCTATGGAGTTCACCGGAGACGGCATAGCTAATCTGTCCATGGACGACCGTTTTACAATGGCAAATATGGCAATCGAGGCAGGCGCAAAGAATGGAATCTTCCCTGTGGATGATCAGGCACTTGCATATATCGAAGAGCATTCAAAGAAACCATACACGATCTACGAGGCAGACGAGGACGCCCAATATGACGAAGTGATCACGATCGATTTGTCTGAGGTCCGTCCGACAGTGGCGTTCCCGCATCTTCCGGGAAATGCAAAGACCATTGATGAGATCGAGGTAATGGAGCCGGTCAAGATCGATCAGGTTGTGATCGGATCATGTACAAATGGACGTATGGAAGATATGAGAAAAGCCGCGGCGATACTGAAAGGTCATACGGTACATCCTGATGTGCGCGTGATGATCGTACCGGCGACACAGAAGATCTATAAACAATGTATCGAAGAGGGGCTTCTGGAAATTTTCGTAGATGCCGGATGCGCGGTAAATACACCGAGCTGCGGCCCGTGTATGGGCGGTCACATGGGTGTTATGGCGGCAGGAGAGAAATGCGTTTCTACTACGAACCGAAACTTTGTCGGACGTATGGGACATGTGGATTCTTTGATCTACCTGGCATCGCCTGAGGTGGCGGCTGCAAGTGCGATCGCAGGCTGCATCGCAAATCCTGAGAAAGTGGGTGACATGTAATGAAGGCGAAAGGACATGTTTTTAAATACGGGGACAATGTGGACACGGACGTGATCATCCCGGCAAGATATCTGAATTCCTTTGACGCACAGGAACTGGCAAGCCATGCCATGGCAGATATCGATCCGGATTTTGTGAAGAAAGTACAGCCGGGCGACCTGATCGTTGCCAACAAGAACTTCGGCTGCGGCTCTTCAAGGGAGCATGCGCCGCTCTGCTTAAAGACAGCCGGCGTGAGCTGCATAATTGCAGAGACATTCGCACGTATTTTTTACCGAAACGCAATCAATATCGGTCTTCCGATCATTGAGTGCCCGGAGGCTGCAAAAGGCATTGAGGCAGGAGATGAGGTGGAAGTAGATTTTGACAGCGGTAAGATCTACAATCTGACAAAAGGCACCGAGTTCCAGGGGCAGGCGTTCCCGGAATTTATGCAGAAACTGATCGCGGCAGGCGGACTTGTCAATTATACAAATAATAAAAAGAATAAATAAGACAGATAAAAAAGGGATGCTGTGCAGGGAGAAAACGGTTTCCGCCTGTGCGGCACCCCTTTTGTGGCATATCTGTGAAAGGAAAAGTTATGGAAAAGGATAAACAGGAAAAGGGCGCGTATACAGTGCTGGAGAGCGGAAAAGGAAAAGCCTCGGCGCTGCTTCCGATCGGTGTGTTCCTTATTATTTTTCTGGGAGCGGGAATTGTATTTCGGGATTTTTATGCGATGCCGGCAATCGTCGCATTCCTGATCGCGCTGTTTGTGGCGTTTCTGCAGAACAGGAAAATAAGTTTTGATGATAAGATGAGGCTTATTGCAAAAGGCGTGGGCGAAGAGAATATCATCACAATGAGTCTTATTTTTCTCTGCGCGGGAGGCTTTTCCGGAGCTGTGAGCGCGGCGGGCGGTGTGGACAGCACAGTCAACCTCGGTCTGTCCCTGATACCGGCTCATTTTATTGTGGCAGGACTTTTTATTATCAGCTGCTTCATTTCGGTTTCCATGGGGACTTCGATGGGAACGATAGCTGCGCTTGCTCCGATAGCTGTAGGAGTCAGCGAAGGGGCAGGGTTCCCGCTGGCGGTATGCATTGCAGCTGTAGTCTGCGGGGCAATGTTTGGGGATAATCTTTCTATGATATCAGATACAACGATCGCGGCAGTTAAGACACAGGGGTGTGAGATGAAAGACAAGTTTAAAGCTAACTTTCTGATCGTACTGCCGGCAGCTGTTATTACGGTTATTTTCTTCTGGTTCATAACAAGAAATATGAGTTATGACATTGCCAGCGCTGATTATAACCTGCTTCAGGTGATACCGTATCTGGTGGTTTTGATCGGGGCTTTAATTGGGATCAATGTATTTGTTGTGCTGATCGCAGGAACCGTACTTTCGCTTGTTGTCGGCGTAGGAACAGGCACGATCGCTCTGTCGGAAATGTTTACTGTTGTCGGCGACGGTGTTGTTTCAATGTACGATATTACGGTTATTTCCATTATCGTGGCATGTATCGTATCTCTTGTCCGCGCAAATGGAGGTATCCATTTTGTCCTGAATCTGATCAAGAGCAGGATACACGGAAAGAAAGGAGCTCAGGCCGGCATAGCTGCTCTGGCACTTCTGGTAGACCTGTGTACTGCAAATAATACAGTAGCGATCGTAATGTCAGGGCCTATTGCAAAGGAGATCAGTGATGAATTCGGCGTGGATCCGAAAAGATCCGCATCGCTTCTGGATATGTTTACGTCAGTAGGGCAGGGACTGATCCCGTACGGAGCGCAGCTCCTCTCGGCAGCAACGCTTACCGGCCTGACGCCGTTTGATATGATTCCTTATCTGATCTATCCGGTGCTGATGGCAGTGTGCGGTATTGCGGCTATTATAATTTCCCGGAACTGATCCGGTCAGGCCATGTGGGGAAGCGGCGTTGCCTATGGACACGGCCCAGTTACCTGTGCTATAATTCATGGCAGTAACAAGAGGTGTTTCCGGAAATGTACATATCCGGAAGGACTTAAAAAAGAAAAAAGAGGTTGAAAGAATGAATCTACTATATAAGAGTACAAGAAGTGCAGATAAGACGGTTACCGCCTCAGAGGCTATTCTCAAAGGCCTGGCAGATGACGGCGGCCTGTTTGTTCCGGAATATATCCCGAAGCTGGATGTGACGATGGATGAGCTGAAGGCTATGTCCTATCAGGAGACAGCATATGCTGTAATGAAACAGTTCCTGACAGATTTTACAGAGGAAGAATTAAAACATTGTATTAGCAGCGCTTACGACTCCAAGTTTGATACGGAAGTAATCGCGCCTCTTGTAAAAGTAGGAGATACGTACCATCTGGAGTTGTTCCACGGCGCGACGATCGCGTTTAAGGATATGGCTCTTTCCATTCTGCCTCATCTACTGACAACAGCAGCAAGGAAAAATCATGTGACTAATGAGATCGTGATTCTTACAGCGACTTCAGGAGATACGGGGAAAGCTGCACTGGCGGGATTTGCAGACGTGCCGGGGACGAAGATTATCGTGTTTTATCCCAAGGGAGGCGTAAGCCGTGTGCAGGAGCTGCAGATGGTGACTCAGAAAGGCGATAATACATCTGTTGTTGCAATCCACGGGAATTTTGATAACGCCCAGAGTGGTGTAAAAGCAATTTTTGAAGATAAAGAGCTGGAAAAGGAACTGGCAGATGCGGGGTATCAGTTTTCGTCCGCCAACTCAATCAATATCGGCCGTCTGGTTCCTCAGGTTGTGTATTATGTTTATGCATATGCAAAACTTCTGGAAAACGGAGAAATCAGTTCCGGTGAAGAAATCAATATAACAGTTCCTACGGGCAACTTTGGCAATATTCTTGCCGCATACTATGCGAAGCAGATGGGTGTGCCGGTCGGGAAGCTGATTTGTGCATCCAATGAGAACAAAGTACTGTTCGATTTCTTTCAGACAGGTGTATATGATAAGAATCGTGAGTTCATCCTGACATCATCTCCCTCCATGGATATTCTGATTTCCAGTAATCTGGAGAGACTGATTTATACTATCGCAGGACAGGATTCAGAGAAAAATTCCCGGCTGATGACCCGGCTTAAGGAGACAGGGGCTTATGAAATTACACCGGAAATGCGGGAGAGGCTGGCGGATTTTGCAGGAGGATTTGCAACAGAAAAGGAAACGGCAGAAACCATCCGTACAACGTATGAGCGTACAGGATATGTGATGGATACACACACGGCTGTGGCGGCAAGTGTTTGCGCGCGCTATCGTGCGGATCACAGTGACGGCAGGAAATATCTGGTGGCATCCACTGCCAGTCCATACAAATTTATTCACAGCGTTATGACGGCAATTGATAATAAATATGCCGACACAGATGAGTTTGAACTGGTTGATGAACTGAGCCGGATCTCAAATACGGAGATTCCGAAAGCTATCGAAGAGATCAGGAACGCAGATATTCGTCACAGGAAAGAATGCGATGCGGATCAGATGAAAGAAACCGTGAAAGAGATTCTCGGAGTGTAAGGAGCAGACTATGGATAGTAGTATATGGGGAATTATAAGTATTGTTGTACTCGCATGCGGGCTGTACGGCCTTCATGGATTCACTGTATTGAAGAAAGGCGGAATGCCGAATCTCTCCATGCTTATGGGGCAGGAGTATGAGAAGGCGAAACCGGAGGTGAGAGAGGAGTTTCTTCAGAAATCGGCGCCGATTCTGCTGCTCTTTTCTCTTTCATGTACAGTTTACGGAGTAGTGGACTTTGTGCACTGTTATGTATACAGCATGCCTTTGGCGGATACAGCTGCAAGTATGTTGTTTATTGTAGTGCTCATTGTGTTTGCGATATACACATCAAAAATGCGGAGGAAATATTTTTGAAAAAGCTTAATTGCTGTAAAACAGCTGCTCCGGTTCTGGATGAAGCGGGAGAGTGGGATAAACTTATTGAGGCTGCGTTTCACGCCAGGGAGAATTCCTACAGTCCATATTCGAAGTTTCGCGTAGGCGCGGCGCTTCTCTGTGAAAGTGGTGAAATATATACCGGGTGTAATATAGAAAACCGGGCTTATGGTCCGACTAATTGCGCGGAGCGGACTGCGTTTTTTAAAGCAGTATCCGAAGGAAAACGGATATTTACTGCGATTGCCATAGTGGGCGGAGAAGCAGAACCGGTGTGGTGTTATCCCTGTGGTGTATGCCGGCAGGTGATGGCAGAGTTCTGTTCGCCGGACACATTTCAGGTTATATGCGCGAAAGCAACGGATGAGTACCGCGTTTTTACACTCGGGCAGCTTCTTCCGGAAATGTTTTGACAGATGTGGAATGTGAAGCAATTAACAAGCAAATTGCATAAAACATCCTCTGATAGTGTAAAAATATGTCTGTCTCTTATACACATCTGACGCTGCCGACGATAAGGCTCGTGTAG
>ERZ1090861.176-NODE-176-length-42366-cov-393.882915_pt1 | contig 42366 bp, 60 predicted proteins | sample MGYA00478482_ERZ1090861 | MGnify/ENA primary metagenome ERZ1090861 (study PRJEB33644, sample SAMEA5815744) | chicken gut metagenome | biome: Chicken; feature: Gastrointestinal Tract; material: Caecum | place: Ireland | collected 2019-01-01 | study: A study of... | reverse complement strand
TGGGTGGGCGCTCAAAGCGAGCATGGGAGGGCAATATCATATGAAACTTTCAAAACCGCTGGATGTGGCGCACACAGTTACGCGGCACTCGTTGAAATGGGAATCCCCCGGATTCATCCGTGGGGAGTGTCAAACAGCAATATGAGACAGGAGGAGGGAATACGCTGATGGTGATACATGAACGCCTGATTTGCCGGGCGACCGGACAAGCCGGGGCCGAGACGCTGACGGACTGCGCACCGTGCCTGAACTGCGACCATGAAGCGCCGATCATCGCCGGATGCCTGAACCCGGAGGACAGCCAGTCCCGCCGCATTTACGGTGAGGGGGGGCAGAGCCAGGCGCTGGCAGCACGGGAAAGCGCCGGCGCAGAGCAGACCGGCGTGCTGACCAGAGGTGCCGGCGGCCTGCCTTACATTATCCGCCGCCTGGCCCCGCTGGAATGCGGGAGACTGCAAGGTTTTCCGGACGGCTGGGCGGAGATTGCGCCGATGAATGCAGACGACCCGGAAGAAATCCGATTTTGGATGGGCGTATACGCCACCGACTGCAAGATCGAAGGCAAGCGGGTCAATACAGAGATCATCAAGCATCCGGCCAAACTGGCCCGCTGGCATGATGGTCTCCACTCAGCGGCGGCAGAGTACAAGATGTGGGGCAACGGCATGGCCCTGCCCAACGCCTTGTTTTTCATCCGGCGGCTGGCCGCCCTGTATGGCTGGAGCACTGTCAAGCTGGGCAGCCTGTTTGACGGCTCAGGCACCATGCCGCTGGCCGCCGAGATGTGCGGGGTGCGTGCCGTTTGGGCCAGCGAGGTGGAGCCTTACCCCATCGCCGTGACCCGCACCCATCTGCCGATGATGCAGCACCTGGGCAGTGTGACGGACATTGACGGCGGGCTGATCGAGCCGGTGGACGTCATCACGTTTGGGTCACCATGCCAGGATTTGAGCATAGCGGGCCGCCGCGCCGGACTGGGAGGCAAGCGGTCGGGACTGTTCATGGAGGCGGTACGGATCATCCGGGAAATGCGGCAGGCTACCGGCGAACGGTTCCCGCGGTTTGCCATTTGGGAGAACGTACCCGGCGCGCTGTCATCGAATGGAGGAAAGGATTTTGAAACCGTCATCAATGAAATGTTGCGGATCGCCCGGCCAGATGAGTTTATTCGACAGCCTGGACGGTGGCCGGGGGCCGCAAACTACGGAGCGATTGCCTATCGCATCGTCGATGCTCAATACTGGGGAGCCCCCCAGCGCCGCAGAAGAATCTACCTTGTCGCAGATTTTGGTGGAGAATCCGCCGGAGACATTGTTTTTGAGCGAAAAGGCACTCCGTGGCATTTTGAACCGCGCATCCCGGCGGGGCAAACCGTTGCCGCCCTTGCTCCTGACTGCTATCAATGGCGTGCTAGCATGGTATCAAAGGTGGCGTACAAAAATTGACACAAAAGGAGTGACCCCATGCAATACAAACTGACCATCCCCGGCCGCCTGCCCGGTCTGAACGAGCTGATCGAGGCCGAGCGGGCCAACCGGTACAAGGGCGCCCAGCTTAAAAAAGACGCCGAGCGCCGCATCTGCGCCGAGATACGCCGCCAGCTGCACGGGGTACATATCCGCCGGCCGGTGGTGATGCGGTATCTGTGGGTCGAGCCGGACCGCCGCCGGGACCGGGACAACATCACCGCCGGGCGCAAGTTCGTCCAGGACGCGCTGGTCCGCTGCAAGGTGCTGCAAAACGACGGATGGAAGGAGATTATCGGCTTTTCCGATGACTGGGCGGTGGACAAAGCGAGGCCCAGGGTTGAGATCGAGATCATAGAAATGGAGGATTGACCATGCGAAAGATAGCCGAAATCAAGAGTGACAAACGTCTCCAAATTTTAGAGTCCGGGTTTGATGGTATGGCTTGCTACCTGAACGACAAACGGTACAGGCCGCCACGCGAAATGACAATCATTGCATCATGGGGCGGAGGATGGGAACACGTCAGCGTGAGCCTGCGCAACCGCTGCCCTACATGGGACGAGATGTGCCTGGTCAAAGATATTTTCTGGCAGGATGATGAATGCGTTGTCCAGTTCCATCCGCCCAAAAGCGAGTATGTCAACCTTCACCCGTACTGCCTGCACCTTTGGAAGAAAATCGGCGAGAAAGCAGACTTGCCGCCGAAAGAATTTGTTTGATTTGGAGGTGCTCTATGAAACCTATCGTTGACCGCATCGGCAAGCCCGCCATGCTGGAGCAGACCGCTGAAGAATGCGCCGAGCTTGCCCACGCCTGCTTGAAAGAGGCCCGGCGGCTGCGGGGCGAGAATCCTACCCCCAAGACCACGCCCGAGTGCTGGCTGGCCATCAGTGAGGAGCTGACCGACCTGCAGATCTGCATCGAGATGCTGGAGGCCGCAGGATATCACGGCGACCCGGCCATAGCCGACGTCAAGCGCCAGCGGATGGTGCAGCGCCTTGACGAGGCTGGAAAGTGAGGCGCTATGGGCAAAAAGTGTTTGGAATGCGCAAAGTGTCAGCAGATAAAGGGCTGGCGCGTCGCACGGGAGGCTTACAGCGTCCTGTGGCCCGTTTTGATCAACAACAAGGTCGCAACCCTGGAGCTCAACGAAAAACAAATACAGGGCCTCTTAGACGTCACAGAGGAAATGACAAGTATTATTTGCGGAGCCGAGGAAAGCGGCATGAACATAGCCGAGTATGCAGAGTACATCACCGGCAAGGCGGACGAATGCCGGGCCAGATTGGAGGGCAACCCATGAGCAAGGTAACAAAAATCCCGCAAGACTTCTCCTGCCCGTTTGTTGAGTGCGCGCAATTTAGATATTGCACCACCAAGATATGCAGCAGGTGGGAAGCATGGTTTACCGACACGTGGTCAAAAATCCACAAGCAAGGGCTGGAAGCGATCGAAAGGAGGAAACTGAATGAGCACCCCTCGGTATGACTGGTGGCCTTACGTCAAGGGCATGATACGGCGTTACCCGGAGCTCTGCCGCCGGGAAGCAGATCTCCACACCACCGCCGTTACCCCGAACTATGACGGCGCGCCTGGCGGCCATGGCGGCCGGTCCGATCCTGTGGCAAACGCCGCCCTGCGCACCATGCCGGAGATCAACCGCCGTGAGATGGACGCTGTGCGGGCGGCTATTCGTACAGCTGAAAGTCTGCCCAGCGGCAGAGAACGGATGGAGCTTGTGAAGCTATACTATTGGCAGCGCTCACACACCATTTTCGGTGCGGCGAATGCGATCCATATTTCCGAAAAGACCGCGCTGCGCTGGAATCGTGAACTGATTATGCAGGTGGCTAAAAATTTCGGCTTGTTGGAAGAATGACCGTTTAGAGCCAAAAAAACATGCTATACTGATACCATCAAAAGCTGCCGGCGGAGGCTGTCCCTTCTCTCTTCGCCAGCGTCTTTTGCGTTCTTTCATGGACCCCGCGGCCGGAGGCGGGTAAGTTCCCCGGCAGCCTGCTCGGCTCAAGAGCGCACCGCCCGAAGGCTCGGCAGCCCCTGGGCGGTTTTTCATGCGGCCGGCCGTTGGGGCGCGGGGTTCTTTTGCTCTGTCTGGGGTTTTCGTCGCTCCCCTCGCGGGGAGCGTGGATAGAAATGTGGGTCTTGGATTGCAGGCATCGTTTTTTACCTCCTTTTCTTCCCGGCCCGGTTCAAGTCCGGGCGGCCGCACCATATTTTGTTATGACTTTCCTGCGGTACAAAGCCCGCAGGGAAAACTATACCCCGATCTGGATGTGATGCTATGCTGAATTTTGAGAATTTGAACAAGTGCATATTCCAGGGCACTGGGCATTATAACATCCCAGAAATTGCGCCCGAAACGGATATTCCAATTCACAAACTAGAATGGATTCCGTTTAATTATGCAAAATCTTGCAAGAATCCTCAAGGCAAGGGCATCCATTTTTATGTGGACGATTACCAGTTCGTAAGGCTGTGGAATTTTCCGGATACATACATCCCGCTATTGCAGCGGTTTGATGCAGTTTGTACGCCGGATTTTTCTCAATATACAGATATGCCGGCAGCCATGCGGATTTATAACCATTATCGCAAACATTGGCTCGGTGCATACTGGCAGATGCACGGCATTCGCGTGATACCAACGATTTGTTGGAGCGATGCGGATAGCTTTGCATGGTGCTTTGATGGAGAGCCAAAAAACAGCATCGTCAGCATATCCAGCGTTGGCACGCAAAATAACAAACAGGTTGCAGAAGCTTTTGAATTCGGGTGCCGCGAAGCACTCAAAAGATTAAACCCGTCACAAATCCTCTGGTATGGGAAATGCCCGGCAGAGTTTGACTGGAATGTAGTCACCATTAGGCCCCACCAAGACGAAATAGTTGAGAGGAGGAAAGCAAAGTATGGGCGGTAGAGGAAGCAGTGGCAGAACAGCTAAAAGCTTTTCTGTTGGCCCCACACGGCCGGTCGAATTGGACTTACCTGCACTTTCCGGCAGTACGCGTCAAGTACAGTATGCGCAAGACATTTTGAACCGTGGATATGATGCTTTAGGACAAGCCGCAAGGTCAGAAGAAAGCATAATGGCACAGCTTGGGGCAAAAGCCACACAAGATAATCTTGCAAATCAGCGTGCACAAGCATATCGGGCTGCACAAAGCAGATATGCAGAACAGGTCAAGTCTCTAAAGAGATTGGGCACCATGCAGGCCAGTCAAATTATAAATCAGCGTACAGGGCTGGAAAGGATTGCGCGGAATTTGGCAGAGGATGAATTCAAAAAGCGAAAACTTTCTCTTTCCAGCATAAACCGAAACATTTAACGGATATAAGGATAAAATCGCATGAAAACCTATCAGGACCTGCGCCTGATGGACGCTGCGACCTGTGCGCTTTTATTTTTTGTTTTGAGAGGTGGTGAGCGTGGCATTAACAAAAAGACAAAAAGCATTTATCCAGGAGTATCTTGTGGACTTGAATGCCACGCAGGCCGCTATACGAGCAGGATATAGCATTAAGACGGCGACTAAAATTGCGTCGGAAAACTTGACTAAACCGGATATTCAGAAGGCCGTGCAGGCCGCCTTAAAAGCGCGTGAAAAACGCACTGAGGTCACACAGGACTATGTGATCGCAAAGCTGCGCGAGATCGTCGAGAAGGACGCCTCTGATGGCCCAGACAGTGAACTCAAGTATGCCAACAAGATTCGGGCGCTTGAGCTGCTGGGCAAGCATACAGGCGCGTTTGACGCGAGGGGATCCGCTGCGGCGCAAGATGTTGTTGAGGATGACCCCATCACTAAGAGCCTGAAAGAGGAGGCCGCACGTGGGACTGAGTGAGAAGCAGCGGGAGATTTTGAGATTCCCGTACAGTAACTACACGTCCATCATCTGCGACGGAGCAGTCCGCAGCGGCAAGACATCCATCATGGCGCTTTCGTTTTTTCTCTGGGCGATGGGGAATTTCAACGGCTGTGCTTTTGCCTATTGCGGCAAGTCGGTCGGGTCGGCTGAACGAAACATTGTCACTCCCCTGCTGTCGGTTACATATTTGCGCCAGAATTTCGACATCCAGTACAACCGGGGCGAGCATGTTATCACGGCCCGCAGAGGAAACCGAATAAATCGTTTTTACCTGTTTGGCGGGCGCGATGCGTCTAGCTACACCCTGATCCAGGGTATTACCCTTGCCGGTGTGCTGCTGGATGAGGTCGCCCTGATGCCCCGCTCTTTTGTGGAGCAAGCTCTGCTGCGGTGCAGCGTTAAGGGCGCAAAAACGTGGTTCAACTGCAACCCCGACAGCTCTAATCATTGGTTTTACAAAGAGTGGGTGCTCAAAGCGGCAGAACGCAACGCCTTGCACCTGCATTTTCTGCTGGATGACAACCCCAGCCTGGACGAAAAGACTAAAGACTGGTACAAGACATCGTTTCGTGGGATTTATTACCAGCGATACGTCGAAGGGCTATGGGTAGCCGCTGACGGCGTTATTTACGACATGTTCGACGCCACCGAAAACGTTTACCGCAAAGAGGATGAGCCGAAAGGCCTTAAATATTCCGCTCAGCGTTACATTGGCGTGGACTACGGCACCATTAACGACATGGTGTTTTTGGACGCTTACGACGACGGAGATACGCTGTGGATAACGCGCGAATATCGCTGGGCCAGCCGCGAGGAAATGCGGCAAAAGACCGACAGCGAATACGGCGACGACTTCATGGCGTTCATGGGCGACGATCCGCAGCTGTATTGCCCAGCAATCGTTGACCCGTCAGCGGCCAGCTTCAAAGAGGAGCTGCAGCGCCGGGGCGTCTATGTGATAGATGCTGACAACGATGTACTGGATGGCATCCGCCGGGTGGCCACTCTTATGGGCCAGCGCAAGCTCAAAATCTGCGAGACCTGCGAGGGTCTGATTGGTGAAATATCCGGGTATATCTGGGACGAAAAAGCCGCCCAGAACGGCGTTGAAAGGCCGGTCAAGCAGGCAGATCACGCGTGCGATGTCACACGCTATCTATGCTCTACGATAATTCCTCGCTGGCGTTTTGGGGAGGTGTGAAAATGTCCAGACGCAACAAAAACCGCCCGAAAGGCGCACAAAGCATTCAAGGCGTCTCTGAGGCGGTAAGCGTTCAGGACGCCTTTTCCAATCCCCTGTTCCACTTGGGTTTCGGGTCACAGTCGCCGCTTGAGGCGACGGAATACCCGCTCACCCGCATGACGGACAACTATGCGTTGCTCAACTCCCTGTATCGTGGGAATTGGGTAGTGCAAAACGTCATCGGACTTATGGTCGATGATATGCTGCGCGAGTGGTACACGGTCAAAGGCGTACCGCCTGACGCCCTGACGGCGCTGGACAATCTGGAACGCCGCGTCGGGCTGCGCGAATGCCTCAATGAAGGTTTGCGCTGGGGCCGGCTCTACGGCGGCGCAGCGGGGCTTATCCTCATCAAGGGACAGGACGATCTGTCGCAGCCGCTTGACCTGGGCATGGTCTATCCCGGCAGCTTCCGGGGCCTGTACATCCTCGACCGGTGGCAGGGCGTTACGCCCAACATGGGGTTGACCATCGAGCGCGGGAAGGAAGTGCCTACAAGCTACTCAATCAACGACGGCAACGGGCACACTGTGGCCAACGTGCACGCATCCCGTGTGATACGTTTCACAGGCCGAGACCTGCCGCGCATTGAGCGGCAAACAGAGATGTATTGGGGCGAGAGCGAGCTTGAAGCCCTGTACAATGAGGTTGTGGCCCACGATAACGTGTCCGCTAATATGGCGGCCCTGACCTTCCAGGCCAACGTCAACACGATGGAGGTCAAGGGCATGGAGCAGCTGCTTTCCATGTCCTCGCCTGCCGTGCAGCGCAGATTCTGGCAGGTCATGCAGGCGCAAGCGACCCTGCGCTCGAATTTTGGCATGCAGCTGGTGGAGCAAGGCAACAAGCTGACCAACACGCAGTACAGCTTTGCGGGCCTGCGGGACGTGTACGAGAGCATGTGCCAAAACCTCTGTGGTGCGTCTCACTACCCCATGACAAAGCTGTTCGGCCGCTCGCCCGGCGGGCTCAATGCTACCGGCGAGAGCGACAGCCGGAACTACTACGAGTACGTGGACAGCCAGCGCGAAGCGAAGCTGCGGCCTGTGCTCGAGAAGCTGCTGCCCATCATGGCCATGAGCGCCTGGGGCGCGGTGCCGGATGATATGAGCATCGAGTTCCCGCCCCTCTGGACGCCGACCGCCCGCGAGAATGCAGAGATCGGCAAGACCAAGGCAGAAGCGGTCCTCGCTGCGTTCCAGGCCAACGCCCTGCCGCTTGACACCACGCTGCAGGAACTCAAGGCAATCGGTGACGAAACGGGGCTGTTTGCGTCCATCACGGACGATCAGATCGCAGCCGGCGCGGGGAAAACTGCGGCGGATGTACAAATGTTGCGTGACCCGCTGCTTGGTTACGGGCTGGAAGAACCCCAAGTCGTGCAAGCGGCAGACGCTGCACCGGTTCTTGACTATTCGCCGAATCAGCCACGCGACAGGTACGGCAGATGGACGAACGGTGGGAGTTCATTTCAGTCTGGGCACCGCGACGAAAACGGGTACGATTTGGACGACGACGAAAAGGCGGCGCTAATTACGCAAGACACCGGAATGTCCGATGATGACGCACGAGCCGTGGTTTCGGCCATAAATGATTATACGGTTGACGGCTATGTCGAAATTCGTAAAGCGCAGGCAGATGGATACGGAGAGAAACTCGAAGAAGCAGAAGTAATTGAACGCTATATTGATGCAGCCCCGAAATATGGCGAAGGCGACCTGTACAGAGGCATGGTAGTACAGCCTGATTACATAGAATCGCTTAGTGTCGGGGATGTAATTGATAATGGCGGAGCACTATCTTCTTGGTCCAGCAATGAATACGTTGCGGACAACTTCACATCAACACAAGGTCCATGGGAAAAGGGCGTTGTGATGGTGATTGAAGGAGGCACACAACGAGGCACCTCGATCAAACATCTGAGCGCAAACGGAAGGGACGAAGATGAAGTCATTATTCCTTCGTCTGCACGATACGAAATCACAGATATTTACGACGGTGATACGCCTTATATCTACCTAAAAGAGGTGGGATAATGAGTTTGAAGCAGCGCTGGAAAAACGACAAAATTTTACCAAGAGTGGTAAAAAAGAATCCCATTAAACGCAAAACAGAGAATCTGCCTAAACATGCCAACGTTAAAGTACGCAACAAATGAAGCTGAGCTGAAAAAGCTAGTTTCTTTGTTTCTGAAAGCCGAAACTGATATTATCAACACCATTGGCCGTTTGCGGTCTGCCAGAAACGTAGACTACCATGTAATTGCCAGCCTGGAGAGAGTTCAAGCAATATTGAGGCAGATGGAAAGCGACGCCTGGACCTATGTGCCCAAAGTCATTGAGAAACAGTTCTACGTCTCGCACCCAGAGGCGCGGCGGGTCCAGGGCGAAAGCCTGACCAAGCACATCCGGGCCTATAACAACGCCGCTGCCCTGACGGCGGAACAGCACGCCATTGTGGACCAGCTGGTGGCAAACCTGATGGGGGAAATTACCGACGCTACCCTCACGGCCTATGCGACAGTGGAAAGTGCGCTGATCGGGCGTGTGGAGCCTGACGTGTTCCGCCGGGTGGGCCTTGAGCAGGTCGCTTTGCAGCAGGCGCGCGGCGTGGGCACTTACAAGGCCCTGCCTGACTTTGTGGACGCCCTGCGCAAAGAGGGTATCACGGCGTTTGTGGACAAGGCCGGCCGGCACTGGTCGTTGCACACTTACGGCAGCATGGTGAGCCGCACAACGTCACGGCAGGCCGAGGTGCTGTCTGTGCTGACCGCAGACCCGGAACAGGACTTGTACCGCATATCCGTCAACGGTACAACCTGCGGCATCTGCGCCCCCTATGAGGGCCGGGTGTATTCCAAGAGCGGCACGAACCCCGACTACCCGCCCCTTGCCGCCGCTTTTGGCAAACAGGACCCAGACGGCCCGGATACGCTGGCAAATACGTGGCTCAACCTCCACCCAAATTGTCAGCACTCACTTGCCCCTTGGTCGCCCATCGGCCGCAGCGACAGGGAAATACAGGAAATCAGGGATTTTTCCAGCTTTGAGAAAAACCCGCCGTCTGTAGACCCTCGCACCAAAAAACAGATCAAGGCGTACAGGGCAAAAGAAAAAGCCCGTGCCCAATGGCTGCGCGAATATCGCACCTGGGAACGGTACCGCATGACGGTGGGCGACCCCATCCCCAAGACCTTTGCCACCTTCCAAAAGCACAAGGCGGCGGACGACGATAAGTACAAGCGCTGGGAAAAACTCTACCGTGAAGCCGACAAGGAGGCCGAAACATGACTTATATTGACCTGCTGAAACGTGCGCTTGCGGGCGAAACCGAGACGGTGCGGCTGTATCTGGCCTGCATGGCTATGGCCCCGCCCGGGGATATAGCAAAATTGCTGGAAATCCAGGCTGACGAGACCGACCATCAGGCGATCATCACCGACCTGCTCACTAAGGCTATGGCCGGCGAAAGCGCCGACCAGGAACAACTTGTGTCGGGGGTGAGCTGATATGCCTGTTACCTACTACGGCTCGGCTATCTCCCCGCACATTGACAGGACGCCAGAAGGCTTTCTGATCTGTCGGGATGTTCCGGTGGCACGCACCGGTTCGCAGCGGTATCTCGCCCGCGAAATGCAGCTTGACGGCGACCCGGAACGCCTCATCGACGTAAACCGGCACCCCGAAGATGTGTTCGAGCCGGCTACGCTGGCCAGCCTTGAGGGCAAGCCCGTTACTGATGGGCACCCCGCAGAGGGCGTCACAGCCGAAAATTACAGTTCGTATACCAAGGGTCACATCCAAAACGTCCGCCGCGATGGAGATTTCATTGTTGCGGACTTGCTTATTTACGACGCTTCCCTCGCTTCCGACATCGAAAACGGGGTCAAGCGGGAAGTGAGCTGTGGGTACACCTGCAACTACGTCCCGGACGGCGCAGGGTACAAGCAGAGCAAAATCAGGTGCAATCATCTGGCTGTCGTGCCGCGCGGGCGCGCCGGCCATGATGTTGCCATACATGACGCCGCCCCAGAGGCGGAGAAAGGCAGGACACCCATGAACAAACTGACGCACGCTATCCTGACCGCCTTTGGCATGGCGGCCCGGGAAGCAACTCCCGAGGACCTGGACGGCCTTGTCCAGACCACGGGCACCGCGCTGGATGCAGTACCCGCCGATATGCCGGCGCAGGATGCAGACCCCGCAGAGCCCGAGAAGCCCTCGGAAGAGCCTGCAGAGGACGCCGCCCCCGCAGAGGATGCAGCCGCAGAACCCGCCGAAGCCCCGGCGCAGGATGAGGACATCCCCAAAGGCGACGACATCGGCTCCAAACTCGACCGCATCCTTGCGATGCTGGAGGCCAAGAGCCGGGGCGGCCATGGCGAGCACCCGCTGCACGATGAAGGCGACATCGACGCCGAGATCAAGCGTCTGCTTGGGGCGGAAGAGGACGGCAAGTCCATCACCCTGCCGGTCGAAGAGGCAGAGGATGCTTGCACCGGCCCGGCCCGGGACGCAGCGCTTGCTATCCTGCGCAACGTCCGGCCGGTGATTGCCGACATCCAGGACGATGCCGTCAAGGCCCGCGTGACCGACGCGTTGCTGGCGTCCATCCGGGGCAAGGACAATCTGGAGATCATCTCGGCGGCCGCTACCGACAGCGCAAAAGCCGCCGCTGATGCGACCAGCAAGACCACCTACGAGCAGAAGTGTGCGGCGGCTGAGGAAGCCTATGCCGCGCGTAACCCTCACAAGAACCACAAGGAGGAAAAGTAAATGGCACTCAATCCTCAGGTGCTCGGCACCGATATGCCTCACGGCTTTGCGGGCTGCTATGCCCGTCAGCCTGACATGATCGTCACTACCCGCCCGGCTGGCGGCACTGCCAACATCCCGTTTGGCGCGCCCCTGATCTACGACAGCTCCAAAAACGTGATCCAGGCTAACGCCACTGCTACCGCCGAGACCTTTGTCGGCGTTGCTGCGGCAGAGATCAAGTCCTCGCTGGACTACCTCAACCCCGGCACCGGCGCCTTTGCGCCCGGTGAGGCTGTCGGCGTGTTCCAGCGCGGCAGCATCAACGTCAAGTGCTACGACGGTGCTCCCGCACTGGGCGGCGCCGTGTATGTGCGCATCGCCGAAAGCGATACGTACGAGAACAGCCCTGTTGGCACCTTCTCGGCAACCAACGAGAGCGCCAAGACCGTTGCCCTGACCAACTGCTACTGGGGCGGCCCTGCTGACGCCAACGGCATTGCCGAGCTGGTGCTGCTGACCCGCAACCTGGCCTGATAGGAGGTACATACAATGAACTTTCAGAACGTCGGTAACTTCAACGCCGGTGTCGTGGGCGGCAAGGCCGTTTCAGCCCCCGGCGCGCCCATGAACGGCGTCATGACTATGGACGAGGCGGGCATCCAGTCCGGCAATGCGTTCCTGGTCAGTGAGCTGGAAAAGCGTGATCCGCTGATTCGCAAGCCCCTCAATAACTTCACCTACCCCCGCGACATCGTGATCCAGTCCGGCGGCGGCTGGGTCGATTATGTGTCTGCCATGACCGTTGCTTACGGCCTGACCGGCGGCGCGACCGACAGTCCCGTCACCGCTGGTGCAGCCAACGCTATTCCCGTTGTCCAGGCCAACATGGATAAGGGCGTGTTTAAGGCCCACACCTTTGCGGTGGCTATGCGTGTTATGTTCCAGGACATGCAGCGGGCGAACTACATCGGCCGCAGCTGGGATCAGCTGCTGCAGGACGGCGTCCGCATGAGCTACGACAAGCACATGGACGCCAACGTGTACGTTGGCATCGAGGACTACGGCACCACCGGCCTTGTCAACAACCCGGACGTCACCGAGACTACTGCCGCCGCCACCGGCACCGGTTCCGGCACCAAGTGGAGCACCAAGACCCCGCAGCAGATTCTCGCCGACATCAACACCGCACTGACCACCGTCTGGGCAGCCAACGGCTACGACGAGACCGCGATCCCCAACCACATCCTGCTGCCCTATGAGCAGTACACTTACATCCTCAACACGATGGTGACTGAGCTGGCGACCGAGACCATCATGGATTTCGTGATGAAGAACAACATCGCCGCGAAAAACGGCGGTTCTCTGTTCATCGGCGCGACCCGGTGGTGCAAGGGCGCGGGTTCTTCCAGCGCCGACCGTATGGTCGTGTACTGCAACCACGAGCGTTTTGTTAAGATGGACGAGCTGGTACCGCTGGCCCGCGTCATGACTGGCCCCAACGTTGCCAACGTCTGCTACGACAGCGCGTACATGGCCAACATCTCTGAGGTGGAGCTGTTCTACCCCACCTCCATCCTTTACGTTGACGGTATCTAAACTGCGGAGGTGCGTTAAATGTTCATCTTAAGCAAACGGAACGTTATTCTCCCTAGTTCTGACGGCAGCCGCACGCACTTTGTACTTAAGGGCTTTATCGGCAATATCCCTGACTGGGCGGCCGAAACCAAGTACTTTGAGGCTCTTGTGGCGGACGGCAAGATCGTGCCCACCGCCATGCCCGACAAGGCATTGCAGGCGGCAGAAGAAAAGTCTGTCAAGGCCCGCAGAGGCAAAGCCGAGAAGGCCGCAGACTAAGGAGGGCGGGTATGTACTACTGGGGCAAACCGCAGTTTTACGGTCTTAGAGCGATGGCCGCCAACATCGGCCAGGGGCGCGGCGACTACACCGTGGAGCAGTTCCAGGCGGATTATCCGCAGTTCTTTACGGCGGAAGGCGTTTCCCTGCTGCCTCCGCCGATGCTGTGCAAAGTCATTGATATGGCGAACACTGCCGTGCAGCCTGACAAGTGGCTGGATGAATGGCGCTTCGCCGTTGGGCTCTATACCGCTCACTATGTGACCCTGTTCCTCCGCGGTTACTCCCCCAGCAGCGATTCTCCCCAGCAGGCAGCCGCCTCCGGGGCGCTTGTAGGCGTGGTTAAGTCGGCCACGCTGGGTGACAGCTCTGTCACTTACGATACGTCGGCCATTACGGCAGGGACGGACGACTGGGGAGACCTCAACTCAACCACTTACGGCCAGATGTTCGCCAATCGGGCCAAGCTGATCGGCCTGACCGGCACGCTGGTCATCTGAAAGGAGGACTGGCCGTGAACTGGGATGACTGGTATACGGACCTTGCAGACGTCTACCGCGTCCAGCAGGTCATGGACGGCAGTTTGAAGCGCAACGAACGCAAGAAGGTGCTTGCCGCGGTCCCCTGCCGGGTCTATCGGAGCGGGGACAATCCCATTCGGATGCAGCAAACGGCGGCCAATGTCCAGCAGACCGATAAACTGGCCTGTGGGCTTGACGTTGACATCCATGCGGGCGACGAGCTGATCGTTACCCGAGGGGCCAAACTGGGGCGCTCTGGGCCTGTCACAAGGGCTTTCGCCGCGGACCCTGTTTACTACTATGAGCCGTTCGGCGCTGTCATCCCTGGCCTTGCCCATCAGGAGATCCCCCTGTTGCAGCAGGAGCGTGTCAAATGAGCTACACCGTGACGCTGGCCCAGCGCATCCAGCAGCTGAAAAAGGCGCAGGCGGACCTGCCGAACATCCTTGCGGATGTGGCAAAAGGCGCCACCATGCGGGCTGTTGAGGCTGCGCAGGACGCTACGCCGCCCAAAGCCGGCACGGGCCGCCTGCCGGGCACGCACACCATCACCGGCGAGCTGAAAGCCCACTGGGCGACAGATAGTCAAACCGAACCCGCCGTGCGAGGAAACCGCGTTGAAACGACGTTGGCAAACAACATGGAGTATGCATCCTATGTTGACCAGGGCCACCGCATGGACAAGCACTTTGTGCCGGGCCTGTACGTCAACCCGTACTCCGGGCAGCTTGAATATGACCCTGCAGCTGATGTAGGCATCGTGGTTGGCACCAAAACCAAGTACGTCAAAGGCGAGTTCATGACCGACAAAGGAAAGGAAGCCTATGAAAAGGCGGTCCTTGCCGAACTCGGGAAACGTGTAGAGGAGGCGTTCAAGTGAATCTGACTGTATCGACCATTGCAAAGTCTATCGCAGATTACCTTGCCACCCTCCCCGACACGCCCTTTGCTGGCGTGGCCATGTACGAGGACCCCAACCAGCAGGGCAGCCAGCCGCCCTGTATGTTTTTGCAGACACGGTACAACAGGCTCAAGCTAGAGATGGGCGGCTACTGGCTGCGCATCCTCGGGCTTGACCTGACGTACCTGCTGGACTACAACCTTCCGGACCTGCAGCAACGGTACCAGGCCGCCGCCGAAGCGCTTGACCTTGTGATGGAGACCTTCCCCTACTCGGACGGGTCCAGTGATGGACAGGTGCTTTTGCGGACCCATGACCGGTCGTGGACGGTAGACCTGGACGCGCTGCACTACAAGTTCGAGCTGCGGGAGCGGGTAAACATCCCTGAAGCTGCTGTAAAAATGCAAACCATGGACCTGAACGAGGAGGTCAAACATGACGAACAAACCCAAAACACGATTTAAGCGGGAGGTGCTTTTGCATGACCCGCGTTTTTCGTCTTATCAGCAGGACTTCCTTGCCGTTGTCCTGAAAGACCCTGACTACACAATCGAAGAAGCAGAGGCGGCAGTAGCCGCATTTTTCCATCCGAAGGAGGCGAAGTAAATGGGAGGCACTTGGAACGGCGTACAGAACAAAGTTCTGCCCGGCGTATACATCGACTTTACCAGTGACCGCGGCCTCGGCCTGACCGTTTCCAGCCGCGGCACTGTGGCGATCGCGGAGGCCATGAGCTGGGGCCCGGAGGGGACTGTGCAGGAAATCGAGAGCAGCGCCGACATGACCGCATACACCGGCTATCCGATCACGGCAGTCCAGAACCGGTTCTTGAACGAGATGCTCAAGGGAACCAACCGGACGGCCGCCCCCAATAAAATCCTGCTGTACCGGCTGAACGGGACCGGCGGCGCACAGGCAAAGGCGACCATTTCCCCGCTGACTGCGACGGCTGTTTATCCCGGCGTGCGCGGCAACGACATTTCCATTGCTGTGACCGCGCTCACGGATCCCGAGGAGTCATTCCAGGTCTCCACTATTGTGGACGGGGCGATCGTGGACAGCCAGGTGGGCAAAACCGTCTCCGACCTGACCGCCAATGCGTGGGTGACCTTCTCCGGGACCGGGGCCCTCACTGCCAATGTGGGGACCCTGCTGACCGGCGGCATCGACCCTGTAACCGCCGCGACCAATTACACCGACTTTCTGACGGCGATCGAACCTTACAAGTTCGACGTGCTGATCTACGACGGCACAGACTCCACCGTGCGGGACGCTATGGTGGCGTTTATCAAGCGGATCGCCGAAGAAAACGGCGTGTATACGCAGCTTGTGGCGTCCGGGCTGACCAACCCCGACAGCCGCTTTGTGGTCAACGTGGCTTCAGGTGTTACCCTGAGCGACGGCACGGCGCTGACGCCGCAGCAGGTGACCTGGTGGGCCGGCGGCGCACTGGCCGGCGCACAGTATAACGAGTCCCTCACCTATGCGACCTATCCCGACGCGGTGGACGTCTCCGCCAAGCTGACCAATAGCCAGATGGAGCAGGCCATTACCGGCGGCCAGTTTATCCTGTTCGCCGACAACAATGTGGTCAAGGTCGTGCAGGACATCAACAGCCTTGTCACCTACACCACCGACATCACCGAGCCCTACCACAAAAACCGTGTGATGCGGCTGCTGAATACCATTGCCAACGACCTGCAGGCCCAGTTCTCGGACAACTACATCGGCGTGGTCAACAACAACGACGACGGCCGGATGATGTTCAAGAAAGCGATCGTCGGCTACCTGCTGGACCTCCAGCAGAACGGCGGCATCCAGAACTTCGACAGCGAGAACGACGTGGAAGTCCTGGCTGGCGAGGACATCGACGCGATCGTGGTCAACATCGGGCTGTATGTCGTCGATTCGGTCGAGAAAATCTATGTGCGGATCACCGTGCACTGAGAAAGGGGTGTGAACTATGGCTTATTTGCTCGCAAAAGATACCGTCAACGGCGCCGAGGGGACCATCGTCATCACCCGTAACGGCCAGAATTACGTCATTGCCGGGATGCGCAACATCCGGGCGACCGGCAACATCCAGAGCGAGGATATGCGCGTGGTGGGGACCCGTGCCATCCAGCAGAAGCCCAACGGGGTGCAGCTGACCGGCACTGGCAATATCTACTACGGCTTCGACCTGTTCCGCGAGATCGTGCTGCAGTACATCAACACCGGCTACATGGAGGAGTTTGACATCCAGATCACCAACAACGACCCCACCACATCGCTGGGTTCGGATGTGACTGCCTATTACGGCTGTCACCTGACGGGCGAAATCCCCCTGTCCATTTTGGACAGTGAGACGAGCATGCTGAACTATGATTTCAACTTTGCCTACACCCGCGTCCAGAAGCTGCAGAGTTTCAGCGCTCCCGAGACGCTGGGCAACTAACGAGGAGGTATAAACTGTGTCGAAACTGTCTGCATTCCTGCATCCCGTTCGGCCGGTCAACGAAGAGCGGGAGGTCTTTATCTCCGACCGCTTTGTGGGCGAGGACGGAGAGCCGCTCAAGTTCAAGATCCGTGCCCTTTCGCAGGAGGAAAATGAACGGCTGCGCAAGCTCTGCACCCGCCCGAAGAAGGTCAACGGCCAGCAGGTCGAGGAGTTTGACGGCAGCGAGTTTGCAAACCTGGTCGTTGTGGAGGCCACCCTGTTCCCGGATTTCCGCTCGAAGGAGCTCTGCGACGGGCTGGGCGTGGTCAACCCGTCCAAAGCGCCCGGTCTGATGCTGAAATCCGGCGAGTTCGCCCGGCTTTCGGGCGCCATTTTGAGCCTGTCCGCCTTTGACGACAGCCCCGAGGGCGAAGCGCGTATCGAAGCCGACGTAAAAAACTGATCGGCGGTGAGGCGTGGGAGGTTGAAACCCTCGCGGCGTACTACCTGCTTATCAATCACGGCTGGCGGCTCGAGGATTACGACGCCCTGCCGCCCCGTGAGAAGCGCCTCACGAACGAGATGATCCTATACGCCCTTGACAAAGAGCGGAAAGCGGCAGAAAAGGCCAGGAACGGGAGGTGATCGCGTGGCCGTAATCAAAGAAACGCTCGCGCTTGAAGACCGGTTTTCGGCCGCATTCAACAAGTATGTCAAGCTGGTTGAGCAGAGCACCGCATCCACCAAGGAGCTGCAGCAGGCCACCACGCAGGTCTCGCAGAGCGCCCGGCTTGCCTCCACCGCTTACGAGCTGGCCGCGACCAAAGCCGATGCGGCGGCTGCGGCTGCACGCGCACAGGCTGCTCAGACCGCCGCGCTTGCCGCGCAGGAACGGCTGGAAGCCCAGCGGGCCAGAGAAGCCGCCCGTGCACAGGCTGAACAGGCGTCCGCACAGGACAAAACCGCCGCGGCGTCTTCTGCCCTCACCGGCCATCTCAAGAACCTGCTGGGGGCCTATGTGGGCCTGCAAACGGTGCAGAAGCTGGTGGAGACATCCGACCAGATGACGCAGATCAACGCCCGCCTGCAGCTCATGACCGGCAGCGCCGAGGCGGCCGCGGCCGCGCAGGATAAAATCTACCAGGCCGCGCAGCGCTCCCGGGGCGCCTATATGGACATGGCCGACATGGTGGCCCAGCTGGGCACTTTGGCCCCGGACGCCTTCACCGATACCGACGAGCTGATCGCCTTTGCCGAGCAGCTACAAAAGCAAATGGCGATCTCGGGCGCGTCCGGCCAGTCTGCACAGGCTGCTATGGTCCAGCTGACGCAGGCCCTTGCGTCCGGCACTCTGCGGGGCGATGAGCTCAACAGCGTGCTGGAGCAGACCCCCATGATCGCCAAGACCATCGCCGACTACATGGGCGTCACCACAGGCCAGATGCGGGAAATGGCCAGCGAGGGCGCCATCACGGCGGACGTGGTGAAAAACGCCATGTTGTCCGCCGCAGCTGAAACGGACGCGGCGTACGAGCAGATGCCTCTTACCTGGAGCCAGGTGTGGACCATGGGCAGTAACATGGCCCTGCAGGCCATGCAGCCGGTGCTGGACCTCATCAGCCTGGCGGCAAACAACACCGAAAGGCTGATCCCCATTGTCACCGGACTTGCGGCAGCTGTTACGGTCTATGCCGGGGCTCAAACGGCGGCCAACGCGGCCACATGGCTGGGGGTAGCGGCCAATCGGGCTCTTGTGGCGTCCATGCTCGCAAATCCGTTTCTGTGGATCGCCGTTGCCGTGGGTGCCGCTGTGGCCGCCCTTGCTGTGTGGGTGCAGTCTGTAGGCGGCGTGCGGGTGGCGTGGCTTATGGCGGTTGATGTGGTGCTTTCCGGGGTGGATAACCTCCGAATCGGCATCTATACCGGCATGTATGCCATTCAAAACAAATTCGGTGAATTCGGCCTGGCGGCGTTCACGATGGGCGTGAATGTGGTCAATTTTTTTGGCGACATGAAGGTTGGCGCGCTGGAACAGATTCAGGGCATGGCAAACGGCGCCATCGACATCATCAACTGGATGATCGATAAGGTGAATCTGCTGCCAGGCGTCTCCATTGACGCCATCGACAAACTGACCTTTGCCTCTACAGCTGCCGCCGCAAACGAGGCAGCCAAAGCGTCCAGGGCGGATGCTTTGGCAAAATCCCAGGCTGCTGTGGCAAAGCAGGAAGCCGACCGCGCCGCAAACCTGAACCGAATGAGAAGTGACGCCTATTCCGCCCATATGCAGCGCCAAGTGGGCATCTACAACGCAAAACTGGACGCTGCCGGGACGTCTGGCACGTCTGCAGGCGGGCTCTATGATGTGCCCGCCTTTGACGAAATGGCCGGTACGCTGGGCGATATCGGCAAGGATGTAAACGGCATCAAGAAGTCGGTGGACCTGTCCAATGAGGACCTCAAGAGCCTTGTGGACGTGGCGACCCGGCGGTATGTCAACAACATCAACCTGACCAGTCAGACGCCTGTCATCACCATCAATGGGCAGAACACGGGCCGCACCAAAGAGGACCGGGAGGCCCTGGCCGATGCGATCAAGCTGGTACTGGCGGAACAGTGGGCGGCCGGCGCGACGAACGCTATCGCCATGCCGATTTAAAGGGGGCCAGAGCTGTGCCAAACTTTTATAGCATCTACTTCACCCGCAACGGCGAAGTCGTGCGCCTGCCGCACAACCCCGAGAAACTGCCGGAGACGCGCAGCGCCAGCAACGGCGAATACAACGTGCTGGGGCTGGGTCCGGTGATGGTCCCGCGCACCCCCAACCTGAAAGAGCTGACCATTTCGGGGTACTTTCCCGGCACGCTGTCCAGCTCGCTGACAAGCCTGCTGACCTACCGGCCTCCCGAGTATTACATCAACTTTTTCACGTCGGCCATGAACGACCGGGAACCCATCCTTTACACGCCGGTGCGCATCAACGAGCTGGGCATCCCCTTTTCGCTGAGCGACCCCGGTTATTATGTGCTGGTCACAGACTTCAAGACCGAGGAACGCGGCGGCGAGACGGGAGACTTTTACTATGACCTGACGCTCAAAGAGTGGCGGGACTATGCTCCGAACCGGGTGCAGATCGTGCAGGACGGGACGGCGCAGGCCTCCACGGCCGCCACTGCGTCCGCAGCGTCCCGTCTGAGCACCCGCGCCCGCATCGCGCGGGCCGCATCTGCTGCGGCAGACCTTGCCACCGTGCAGGCCGCCGCCGTATCGACCCCGCTGTCAGCCTCAAAAGAGCCGACAAGGCAAATCCCGCCCAATCAGATCGTGGTGGGCAGCCTGTGCCGGCTGAACGGGTCTTATTGGGCCGGGCCGGGCGCACAGGCCCCGGAAACCGCAGCGTCCGGCCTGTCTGTCACCGTCGTGCGCATCGTGGACGGCACGGACCAGGCCCCGATCTATGTCAAGGGCGCGGACGGCGCTCCCCTTGGCTGGTGCAGCAAGAACGCCCTGCAGGTGGTGAACAATGCAGCAAACTATTGAATTCATCATTGCCAGCAAGGCCGGCGGGATGATCGAGATGTCTGAGCTCGTGGAGAGCTGCGAATGGACGACTTCTCGGACCGGCCAGCCGGGGAAGTTCACCTTCACCTACCTCAAAAACAAGGACGTGACCTTTACAGAGGGCGACGTTGTCCGCTACTCGGTGGACGGTCAGCTGCAGTTTTACGGATGGGTGTTTACCCGCTCCGAAGACCGCTGGGGAGAGATCACCGTCACCTGTTACGACCGGCTGCGGTACCTCAAAGCAAACGCCTCATACGCCTTTTACGCCCAGACGGCCGGGGACATCATCCGGCAGATTGCGGGCGATTTGCAGCTGGATGTGGGGACGATCGAGGACACCGGATACGCGATCCCCTCGCTGATCGAGCAGGACCAGTCCTGTATCAACATCATCCAGGCGGCCATCGAGCAGACGCTGCTCAACACCGGCCGGCTGTACGTCCTGTATGACGACGGCGCCGGCCTTGCCCTGCAGGAAGCAGCCAGCATGATGTCCGATGTGGTGATCGGGGACAAGTCCCTGCTGACCGACTACACCTATACAACGGATGTAGACAAGCAGACTTACAACAGCGTCAAGCTTGTAAAGCCCAACGAGGAGACCGGGCAGGCCGATGTGTACATCCAGCAGGACAGCGGCACGATCGGCCAGTGGGGTCTTTTGCAGCTCTACCAGAAGGTAGACGACACCCTCAACGAGGCGCAGATCAAGGCGCAGGCCGCGGCCACGCTGGAGTATTACAACCGCGTGCTGCGGTCGCTCAAAGTGTCATCTCTGGGCGCGCCCGGCCTCCATGCGGGGCAGATGATCCTGGTCAAAGTAGACGGCATGGGCGACACCGGCGTCAGTCAGTTTGTGCTGCTCGAAAAAGTGACCCACAAATGGGAAAACAGCGTCCACACCATGGAGCTGGAAGCCTATGAGCTGTAGGAGGGGTGCGTGTGAACCTTGCGGAAACGCTGTACAAGATGATGCAGGACAGCATGAAGGCGGGCCAGCTCACCGACTTTGTGAGCGGCACGGTAACGAGCGAAAACCCGCTCGAGATCACCTGCGACGCCACCATGCAGGTGCTCAAGGCGTCGGTGTTGATCCTGACCGAGCCGGTGATGGAAAAGAAGATCCCGGTGCTGGCCCACAAGCACAAGATCCCCGCCGGCACCCTGACCCACCAGCACACCGACCCGGTGAGCGGCTCCACAGGCCCGTCACTGACCGGCGAGTACCTGACGGCGGATTCCCTCCTTTCTGAAGGGGCGGACCTTTCCCTGCAGGGCAAGGACATCGTCTGTCAGGAGAACGGCCAGCCCCTGCCCATTGAGGATGGATATATCATCCTGAACCGGAAGCTGGAACAGGACGACAAAGTCGTCATGCTGCGTGTCAATGCGGGGCAGCGCTTCATTGTGCTGTCGCGCGTCTTTGAACAGGAGGGCTGACCATGGCCGTATTGCCTACATCGTCCATCAACATCACCGGCGGCGTGAACTTTCAAAACCAGCCGTCCTTGTCGTGGTACATCAACAAAGATACGAACCGCATCGAGGGCACAGTGGACGGGCAGGCCGCCGTCCGGCAGGCCGTCGAGATCATCCTGAACGTCGAACGGTTCCGCTGGCAGATTTACCGCCCCTACTCCGGCATGGAGTGGGACGGGCTGATCGGTCAGGACCCCGGCTATGTCGGCGCAGAGCTGCAGCGCCGGGTCATCGACGCCCTTACGGTAGATGACCGCGTTACCGGCATATCCGACTACGATTACACCGTGGACGGGTCGTCCCTGTCCGCGGTGTTCACCGTCAACACAGTGTACGGCAGCATTGCCGAGAGTGTGGAGGTGCCTTTGCAATGACCGACTACACCCAGAATACCCATCAGGCGCTGCTCCAGCAGATGCTGGCCATGGTCCCCTCGACCTTTGACAAGCGGGATACACAGCCTATCTCTACCGCACTCAGCCCGGCGGCCTACATTGCGGCCGGCCTGTACATCGACCTCAACCAGGTGCAGCTGCAGGCGGCCATTCAGACGGCCTCCGGGGAATACCTGGACAACTGGGCTGTTCTGGGAGGCATCTCCCGCTACCAGGCCAGCGCCGCCGTCCGGCTGGGCGTATTCAATACGTCCGTGCCCATCGGGAGCAGGTTCTCCACCATCAACGGCGCGGACAGCATCGACTTCACCGTTACCGCCGCGGTGTCCGGCAACCAGTACCAGCTTACCGCCGATACGCCCGGCAGCATCGGCAACGATTACACCGGGCCCATCCTGCCCATTACGGCGATCCCCGGCCTGACGTCCGCCCAGATCACCGACATCCTGGTGCCTGGCGACGATACCGAAACGGACACGGAGCTGCGGGCGCGGCTCATCCTGGCCCTTACGGACCGGCCTTTCGGCGGCAACATCGCCAGCTACCGCACCGAGATCATGGAGATGGACGGCGTGGGCGCGGTGCAAATTTACCCCGTCTGGGACGGCGGCGGAACGGTCAAGTGCTCCATCCTGGGGGCTGACTATCTCCCCGCATCCCCTACGCTGGTGGAGCAGGTGCAGAACGCCATCGACCCGCCGCCAAACCAGGGGCTTGGCCTGGGCCTTGCCCCCATCGGTGCAAAGGTCACGATTACCGCACCCAGCGAGGCAGAGATCAGCGTGTCCGCAACGCTGACCATGCAGAGCGGGTATAACGTGGGGCAGGTCCAGAGCGCTGTAGAAAGCGCCCTGGAAGCCTACCTGCTGACCGTCCGCCAGAGCTGGGCAGACAATATCAGCAGCACCGGCGTGGCCTATGCCGCCAACATCTACCTGGCCAGAGTGACCGCCGCCATCATCGGCGTGACCGGTATCGTCAACGCCACCAACGTTGCGATCAACGGCGCGGCGGCTGACATCTCCCTGCCGCAGACGGGAGAGGCGCAGTCCGTGCCAGTCCTTGGGAGTGTGACCCTGACATGATCTACACGGATACCGAACTTTGCAAACTGCTTCCGCCCTGGTACCGCGAGGTGCTGGACTATCAAGCCCTGTGTCAAGCCGAACAGCCTGTTTTTCAGGACATCAAGATGCAAATGCAGGCGGTCCTTGACAATTTTTTCCCCCAGACGATGGACGTTTCTGCCGTCGAACAGTGGGAAGATACGCTCCATATCCTGGCCGACCCGGATTCGGAGACGCTGGATTTCCGGCGCTGGCGCATCATCAACCGCATCTCGACAAAACCGCCTTTCACCCTGCAGTTCCTCTACAACAAGCTGGACGAGCTGCTGGGGAAAGGGATGTACACCATAGATGTAGATTACGGCAATTACACACTGTATATTTACAGCGAGGCCAAGGACCAGCAGCAGGCGCAGGAGATCATCTTCACGGTCAATCACATCAAACCCGCGCACATCGTCTTTATTTTCCGGCAAAGCCTGCAGATCGACCTTATCGTCAACGAGGCGATCGGCTACAGCCGCGGCGGAAACTGGAATTACAACCTGGGGCAGTGGGCGCTCGGCGCGCTGCCCTTTGGCAGCGTCCTGGAAGAGGAGGTGGTCAAAACGGCGAACGAAAGCTCGATCCAGCAGTCCCTTATCAACGGCATGACCGCAGATGCTGCGGCCATGATCACGTCGGCGCGCATCAACGGCACGGCCGTTATCAATGCGCTGTACAAGACACAGCAGGACGGCACGCTGACTGTAAGCTACACCGTGGCCCCGTCCGTCGCCGACGTCATTACCCAGGTGGAGCTTTTGGACAGCTCCGGCGACGTGCTGACTTCGGCGTCCGTCTATATCCCGGTCGCCGCGGTGGAGACGGTCCAGCACAAAATCACGCTCGAAGAGGGGGTAAACAATGGCAGCAATTAACCCGATCACCGTATCCCTGCCGGCCGACCTGCCCGAGAACTGGGTAGCCGACCAAATCGTATCGCCCGGCGGCGAGGAAGCCGGGCTGACCAGGCAGTACGGCTACAACTACCTGATGCAACAGGTAAATGCCGCACAACAGGCACTGCAACAGGTTGCTGCGTACTTCCCCAATCTCAAGACAGTGACTGACGGAGGCGGCTTTATCGTCATGGCCGAAAACATCCCGACCGCAGACCGTCAGCCCGATACCCTTTACGCATCCATAGCAAGGGACTATTCCGGCTCTATCCCGACGTTTGGAGGTGACGGCAATGGCTAACCGGTATGTGTGGAAGCAGTATAGTCAGAGCCTCAGTTACAGCCTGCACTGGTCCAAATATCGTCCCAGCGGCGTCGGCATCCCTATCGGCCGTGGTACCTGGAGGCTAGCCAGAAGCTGGTGGATCAACAATTCCACCGGTACTGTGTCCTTCTCTGGCAGTCGGGATTTTAACGGCTCTATTTCCGCCGATGACTACCCCTATTTGTATCGGTCCGGCTATACCTCCGGTACAGGCACCATCTCCCTGTACCATGCTTTCACTCAAGGAAGCGGCGGGGAGTGGACCCAAGCTGGCGTAGGCGAGGATACACATGCTTATGTCAATGAGTCCAATCTAGACCATTATTCCAAGGCCTCCATCAGTCAGAGTATCAGCCAGGGCTCCACCTTGCAAGGGAAGGTTTCCAATGCTTTCAGCGGCGCTTATCCCAACAACGGCTCCAGCGGAGGCAGCTGGTATGTCTACCAGGGCGCCGACGTCATCGACCCGGCGGCGGTAAGCATCCCCGCAAGCATTCAGGGCGGCACTTCCATTGACATCACTGTGACCCCATCCACCGGCAAAAAGTACGGCGGCACAGTGTCCTATACCTACCAGTACCGGCTGAATGGAGGCGCATGGCAGGCGCTGTCCGGGCCTACGACCGCCACCACCCAGCAGCTCACCGTGCCGAAGGGCACGGCCAGCGTACAGGTGCAGGTGCGGGCACAGGACAATCTCGGCTTTACATCGTCCACATGGGTGGCCTCTGCATCCGTAGAGGTCACGAACAACCAGCCGCCCACAGCCCCCGGCAGTATCGATGTGGCCAACGTCGTCAGCGGGCAGAAAGCAACGATCACCCTGACTGCCGCCACCGACCCCGACGGCAGCATTGCCAGCTACATCTATCAGCGCTCGGTGAACTCTGGCGCGTGGCAGCAGTTTGCACAGGCCAACACGCTGACCCAGACCGATACCGTATCGAACAGCTGGGGCACCGTACAGTACCGCGCCTGTGCGGTGGACAATGAGGGCGCACAGGGCCCGTTTGCCACCAGCACCCTCTATACCGTCACCAGCGGCCTGCTTGTCATTGGCGGTCCGGATCCCTCTCTCGGCGAGCTTGACCGGCAGTTCAAGCTCGCCCTGAACATCAACGTTACCAGCGTGCCCAGCCTGACGGACATCGACGTGCAGGCTACACTGGACGGCGCCGGCATCTATACCGACCAGGTGGATTCGGGCGGCGTGGCCACCATCCCGGTGGACGCCCGTGTGCTGTACACTGGCGCTCACACCATCCGTGTCACGGTCTCGCACGACGACTACGAACCGGCAACGGCGGAGTATACCTTCACCGTCCCCACCGTATCCATGCCGTCTGGCGGCCGTGCGCTCACCGGCCAGACCCCGGACGGCGAACCCGCCTTTTTCTACACGACAGCGCAGGCCGTTTTCTGCCAGGGCGGCACCCTGGCGGATGTGCTGGCCGCTCTGCAAGGCGGCTCGGTGGCCCCTCTGCTGGAACCTGTAATCAAAGAGGCCCCGCCCTCCGGCAGCTACGCCCTCTCCCCCGGCGTGTTGTACGACTTCACCCAGGCCGACGCCAGCGCCCTGACCTTTACGTTTGAGGCCCCGGCGGCGGGCAAGGCTGCGGCCTATCATGTGATGTTCAAGTGCGGCGGCACGGCGGCCACCGTCAACCTCCCCGACGGCGTCAGGACCCCCGACGGCTACGTCATCGAGGCAAACCGAGTGTATGAGCTGTCCATCTTGCAAAATATGCTCGCCTATCAGTCGTGGGAGGCGGACGCATGAGGCGGCGGGTTCTTCTGGGCGGCGGGATGGACAAGACCGTCCTTCTCCGCAATTTTAACGCCGCCAGCGGGCAGACCTTCACTCAATCCGCTGGTTTCACTGCTGCGTCCAACAGCGTGCTGACGCTGTTTCTGGATTTTACTTTCACCGGGAACGGTGGCGACGGGACCAGCAGCGCCATCGACAATATCCTTTGCGTTGGCATTGCCCCCCAGGAATGGAACGACACCTGCTGTCGCCTCTACACCGGCAACGAAAACGCGGCACAGGTGCTCGTGGTCGGCTTCGACGATGGAGGGCAGCAATACTTTAGCGCCGGGGGCAGTCTGATCCGCCGGAACAAAGCGGTGCTGCGCATCCATTACAACACCGGTACGTGTGACCTGTGGCTCAACGGCCAACTGCTCGCCCAGAGCTTCGGAGCCTTCGGGGCAGGCGGGCAGGCCGCCTGCCTGGGCGCGGTCAGCATCTCCAACGCCGAGGGCAATAACCGCTTTTACGGCACCTACCACGAGGTCAGCATCCTGCCCGCCGCATTGCGGGACGAACAGCTCCGGGCGCTGACAGAATGAGGGAAGTATGAACAACAACGAAATCATGAGGGAGGACGCATGACGGCAGAACAACTGCTGCAAGCCATTCGGGACTTGCTTTTCGGCGGCGGGGCGGGGCTTGTGGTGATTTTGAGCTTGATCGAAATCACCCCCGTCAAGGTGAACCCCTGGCGGGCCATTGCCAGGGCTCTGGGCCGGGCCATCAATGGCGAGGTGCTGGAATCCGTTGCAGAAGCCAAAAAGGCCCAGAAAGAGACCCGCAGGGCCCTGGATGAGCACATCCGGGCGGACGATGAACGCAACGCGGATACGCTGCGGATGCGCATCCTGCATTTCAACAACGAACTGCTGCGGGGCGACCGGCACACGCGGGAAGATTTTATCGAAATCCTGGCCGTCATTGACGCCTACGAACAGTATTGCAAAAATCACCCCAATTACCGCAACAACCGGGCCAGCCATGCCATTGCCAATATTGGCCGGGTGTATGACGACCGGCTGAAACTGCGGGACTTTTTGGGAGAGAGGGAGGACGGATAATGCAGACCAGCGGAATCGACGTATCGAAGTATCAGGGCAAGATTGATTGGGCTGCGGTCAAGGCCAGCGGCAAGACCGCTTTTGCCATCATTCGGGCAGGCTATGGCCGGGCAATCAAGCAGATTGACCCGTTCTTTGCGGACAATTACAAGGGCTGCAAGGCCGTTGGAATGCCCGTTGGCGCTTACTGGTACAGTTACGCCACCGACACGGAAAGCGCCCGGAACGAGGCGAAAACTTGCCTGGAAGCCATCAAGGACAAGCAGTTTGAATACCCGGTCTGGTTTGACCAGGAATACGAGCCGCGCATCAAGGCACTGACCGACCAGCAGCGCACCGATATTGTCAAGGCGTTCTGCGAGACGCTGGAAGCCGCCGGTTACTATACCGGCCTGTATTGCAGCCGTGACTGGCTGACAAACTATCTGCTTCCCGGCCAGCTGAAAGCCTATGACGTATGGGTGGCCGCTTATGGGACTGACCCCGGCAAAGTCCCCCTGCCTTATGGCATGTGGCAGTACAGCAGCAAAGGGCGCGTGCCGGGCATTTCCGGCAATGTAGACCTTGATATCGCTTATAAAGACTACCCTGCTATTATCAAAGGTGCGCACCTGAACGGCTTTTGAAATCCAACACTTTTTGATTTCTGTTTGATTTTTGTTTCTTTTTGAAAGGAGCTGCCATGAATGTACATGAGCTGACCTTACAAAATTATGCTGCCGGCGGCGGGTGCCCCTCTGCCTGTCAGCCTATGCTGTACCTTGGTACGGCGGGGAGCTATGGCAATGAGCAGATCAATGTTGTGCTCGGCGAAGGCTGGCAGGGACTGACCGTCAAGGCCGTGTTCCAGCCGAGCGGCGTGCCTGTTGTCGTCCCGGACGGCGGCGGTGTGATCTCTGTACCGTGGGAGGCCACGCAAAGCGTGGTCGCTTATCCTCATGGCCGCATCTCTTTTCAGGGGTATGTTTCCGGCCGGCTGGTTAATACCTCTGACGTCCCCTATACCGTGGGCGGCAGCAGTGCCGGCTCTGACAACACCCCCGCGCCTACCCCGGACGAGTTCCAGCAGTTTGTGGATGCTGTCAAGTCGGACGCAGACCGGGCGGAAAAGGCGGCAGACAAAGCAGAATCCGCCAGCGTCCATGCCCCGCAGGTCAACCCTGATACGGGTTACTGGCAGGTCTGGGACGCCGTGTCGGGACAGTATGTAGACACGGACACCAAAGCGGAGGGTCCGCAAGGCCCGAAAGGTGACGCAGGTCAGCCCGGCACAGATGGCGAGGACGGCGGTTACTATACGCCGTCCGTCGATACCGCCGGAAACCTGTCCTGGACCCCCAGCAAGGTGGGCATGCCATCTGTGCCAGAGGCCAATATCCGCGGCCCGCAAGGCCCGAAAGGTGACACCGGTCCTGCAGGTCCAGCCGGTGCAGATGGTGCCCAGGGCCCCGCCGGTCCTCAGGGAGAGACCGGCCCAGCAGGCCCTGAAGGCCCGCAAGGCCCACAGGGCATTCAGGGCGACCCTGGTGCGCAAGGTCCCTCGGGACCTCAAGGCCCCCAAGGAGAACCTGGCCCGCAAGGCGAACCGGGACCTCAAGGGGAAAAAGGCGACCCCGGGCCCCAGGGGCCGAAAGGTGACAAAGGCGATACAGGCGAACAGGGCCCGACTGGGCCGCAGGGCCCAAAAGGCGATACCGGTCTTGGCGTCCCCTCCCCCACCCAAGCCGACGCTGGGAAGGTGCCCACCGTCAAGGCCGACGGCTCCGCCTATGAGCTGGCCGGGCCGTATGCACCCCTTAGTGCGGCCATCCGCCCCACCGCAAGCGGCAACCCGGTCAACATCACCGACAGCGTGGAGTGGCCCTTGCAAGGGCTCAAGGTCTACGGAAAATCCGTCCAGGACGGCACGCCGTCTCCTGAAAATCCTGTGCCCATCGTGAGTGCTGGGAATGGTGGCAGCATTGTCTTGACCGTATCTGATGGCGCAGATCAGTCCCAATCCCTTACCCTCTCCACACCGAATGGCCTGCCGGGCATCCCGGTTGATTCTGGCGGGAATTATACCGACGCGGAGGGGCAGCAGTGGGTGTGTGACGAGGTAGATTTTGAGAGAGGCGTATATGTACAACGTTGTGCAACGGAGAAGATTACGGGTATACCTGATTTTAGAGAAACGCCGAATTTCCCAAATCGATATGCATGGTATAACATCCTCTCAAGAACATTTGGAACAGGCACCCTTAAGGCGTTAAGCTCATTTGCTTCTTGGTCTTCTTGGGGTGTTAGTTCGACACCGGATACAATAGTTTTCGCGCTTGATGGAAGTTCCGTATTCTATTACGAAACAAATACAACCGCGGAAGCTGTAAATGAAACTTTCACAACACTCATTGCCGCCGAGAATTCTATTGTGGTCGGGCAGTTTGCAAATCCGGTTGAAACTCCACTCTCCCCTGAAAAAATTGCCGCCTACCGTGCCCTCCACACCTACAACGGCATCACCGTGGTGAGCACCGCCGAGGACGTAGCGGGGCTGGAGGTTAGGTACGTAGCCGACGCACAGAAGTACATTGACGATCGACTGGCCGCGGCGGAATCGCATATCCAGGAAATCGCAGCCGCACAACTCAATGCCCAGACAGGAGGTTGATACCATGACCCTGAGTTATCGGACCATCAAAGAGGAAATCGAAGCCGGGCGCTATACGGTCAAGCGCGCGCTGGAGATCATCGGCGTGCAGCACGCCCGCTAGCAGATCACCGACGACGAATACAATGAGCTGTATAGCATGGCCACAAACCTCGACGCCAACAACTCTGATGACGAGGCCGCCATCTGGCGCACCCGGGTGGAGCGCCGTCTTGCCGACCTCGAGGAAAGCGTGGGCCAGTTGCTTGAGGGCAGCGGCGGGGACGAGCCTGCGCCGGATGCGCCCGACGGCAGTGCGGACAAGCCCATCGAGGCTTACCGCGGCATGACCTAGACCCCGAGGACAGCAATACTTATATCTGCACCCGCGATCGGGACGACGCCCCCGGCACCGGCCTTGCGCTGTACTACCTGCCGCATGAGCTGGCGGGCATCTATTTCCAGTTGACTGCTTAATTTTGAAAGGAGCATACTATGAACACCAACATCACCGCCGGCACCATCGCCCGTACCATCTGCCTGGCCCTGGCACTGACCAACCAGGTGCTGAGCGCCACTGGCCACGCCGTCCTGCCCATCGAGGACGCCCAGGTGGAGACCCTGGTCACTACCGGCCTGACCGTGGCCGCCAGCGTCGCCGCCTGGTGGAAGAACAACAGCTTCACCCCCGCGGCCCGTATCGGCGACCAGCACATGATCGCCGCGCGTAAGCATTGACACTCCCCACGCTTAAAGGCAGTGGTTTTACGCTGCATTTTGATAAGCAATCCCCCGTCTGCATCAGCAGGCGGGGGATTTTTCATAGCTTGATTTTACTTTCAATATAAGCACTGACCGTCAAACCGGCCTGAGCAGCATTCCGCTTGATCTTTTTGACAGTGGCAACCGGCAGGGACAGCAGCAAAGTAGTGCGGCTGTCATCTTCGACCACCTCGCCAAAGGTTGCCTGGTATTGCTCTGCGGTCAGATGATCTTCGGCCCACTGGCGGGCCGAATCATAAGAAACCAAACTGATAGTTTCTCCGCCTGTCCAATGGGAAGCCTCCAGCTGCTGGGCGTAGCGGGTGTCTGGCCCGCCTTGCCCGTGGAGAAAAAATTCTCCAGTTTTCTTTTGGTAGAGGGTTTCCTCTACCCAAGAAAAGTCTGTACGGTCTGCTCCATTGCTCCAAGTTCCAATTTTGCGGGCAGTATCTGTATTATACACTTTGCCGTTTATGATTTTATTCATGTTTTTTCCTCCCCCAACCAATCTTTACAGATGTGCTGACGCATTGGATGATCTCCTTACATGCAAAACTCTTCGCCGTACTTCTCCGCATGAGCCTCGCAATACCGATTAAGAAATTCCTGCTCGGTGCACTCGCCCACCATATCCATGTGGAGCTTCTCACGAATTTCATCATCCATCATGTTGACGCAAGCGTCAAAATCAACCTCGTGGACATTCAGCATAACTTTCATTTGTGTTTCCTCCGTTGTCTTGTTTTATAATCAGGCGTACTTAACGCACAGAGCGTTCAGGGTCTCACGGCTGCCGGTCCAAGCCTTCTTGTCGGCATTCCAGTCCAAGCCAAGCTCACGCATCATCTGGCGGACGGGGTAGGTGTTGCCGGTGATGGTCAGGTTGTCCATATCAACATTGACCAGGACGGGGTGCGCCAGGGTGCCAGCAACCTGCACATTCTTGACGATACTGGTAAAGACGCGGGCTGCCTTTTTGGCGTCCGCCCATGCACGTTTGAGGCATTCGCCAAAGGTCAGCTTGTCAATCCACTTCTGCGCCATGCGGTAAATGTTCCAAGCGGCTTTCATGATTTCGGATTTGTTGTACTTTTTCATGGTGTTGTCCTCCTGTGCTTTGTTTGGTGTTCTTTGTCCTTGTGACTATATTATATCATAGAGTTTATACAAAGTCAATACCATTTTGAAAATATATCAATCAAACCCATTGCATACCATCCGAGCGTGCAAGATGATTTTTTCGGTATTTTAATCCCTTTTACAGTTGATTTGACACTCCCCCGTCTTGCCAGCTTCGGCCCTGGCAGGGCGGGGGTTTGCTGTTTGTAGTGGCAAGTAAAAAAGTTGGAATTGCCTATTGACATTTTTGTCATGCAGGTTTATAATTAATGCGTGACAAGAAGGAGGTGATAAGATGTCACCCCGCATTGGCCGCCCCAAAAGCGACAATCCGAAAGACATTCGTTTTAGTGTCAGAATGGACGCTGAAATGTTCGGCGAATTAAAACGGATGTGTGAAGGGGAATCAATCACGGTTGCAGAAGCGATTCGACAAGCCGTGAAACTGCTTTTGGAGCAAAAATAAAAACGGCAACGCCGCACGACCAAGCACAAGCGTCACCGTTTCCAAAACCGGAGGTCTAACCTCTAGCTAAATCTATTATAGCAGACCTTAGACCTCCCCGTCAACCGACAGGAGGACAAATAAAATGAAAGAGCTCACTGTTTTTCAGCACAACACCGTGGACGTGGTAGACAGCCGCCAGGTGGCGGAGATGATCGGGAAGGATCACGCGCATCTTATGAGAGATATCGCGGGATATGCAAAAATCATCGAATCATCTAGCCAAACCAAATTTGGATTGGCCGATTTCTTCATCCCTAGCACCTATAAAGACGCTCAGGACAAGCCCCGTCCCTGCTACCTGCTGACCAAGAAAGGCTGCGACATGGTGGCCAACAAGATGACCGGCGAGAAGGGCGTGCTGTTCACCGCCGCCTACGTCACCGCCTTTGAAGCCATGCGCCAGCATATCCAGAGCGAGGCCGCCCCTAAAATCTCCCCTGACAAGGAGGAACGCGCAAAGAACGCGGCCAAGCGCCTGCATATCATGGAGCTGAACGCCAAAAGCCGCGCGGCTAGTCAGATGCAGCGGCTGTGGAACGCAGCCGGCATCCAACCGCAGTATCAGGCCTTGACGCTGAACGGCTACCTTGACGGGCTGCGCCTGCCGCAGGAAGCATTCAGCGGGGTGTGCACCCATATGCTGGACGCAACCACCATCGCAAAGAACCTCAACATCTACTCCAAATCCGGCAAGCCGCACGCACAGCTCGTGGGCGCGGTTATCTCTACGCTTGAGCTCTTGCCGGGAGAGTCCGCAGAGACGCCGTACAGCCGGAACGGGCACGATGGAGTCTCTACGCAATACGCCACAAGCGTGCAGACCAAAGTCTGGCAGTGGTTCGAAGCTGCCCACTGGCCTGCGGCGCTCGACATCAAGGGCCGACACTACAATATAGTATACACCGAACCCGGCGCAGTGTCTACCGTTTTCCGCGATACTTTTTAATAGCTGACCTCCCCCCGCGTCAGATTTGGCGCGGGGGGATTTTTGCAGACTTTTTGCATACCCCTCCGCCATTATGAAGCTGATTAAAGGCAGCAAGTAAACAATCAGGCTGTGCGTGTGTCCCCCTTCTGCACACGGCAGCATTAAACCCGTCTTGTATCATTTTCGTGGGTTCACGAATTTGGTCGAGGCGGGTTTTCTTTTGCTGAATAAGACGGCGTGTTCCTATGCCTTTACGCTGGGCGCCTACCGTCTCTTTGATTTAATTTGGCCGCAGTCGCTTTGCTTTGTGCGGCCTTTTGTGGTATCGCCGGGTTACGGCTTGCTCTGACTATACGCTCTTTAATACAGCAAGTTAAACCTAAACTGTACGACGTATCGCTTTTATTTTGTGCTGTTCATAGTTTTGCAATGATTTTATGATATAATAAAACCATAGAATTATTAAACAACGGAGGTTTAACATGAACAACACACTTTTGCAGGCAAGCATCCCCACCGAGTACAAACGCTATCTAAAAATGGCAGCGTTTGATAGCGGCATGACCGTCACAAAGTACCTTTTGAAGCTGATCGAAAAAGACATGAAGGAAAACGGCGCAGAATTAAAGGATGGTCAAAATGGATAAGTACTTTAAATCCAAAAAAAGAATCTGCTGCAAAGATACAGGCGAAATTTGTTTTGGATATGCAAACTATCTCAAATCCCGACACTGGGCTTTGACAAGATCAAGAATCATCCAAAATCATCCGTATTGCGAAATGTGCAAAAGCGCAGATAAACCATTGCAAGTCCACCATTTATCCTATAAGCGATTGGGAAAAGAGAAAGATTCAGACTTGACGCCGCTGTGTGATGAATGCCACGTTGCTGTTCATCAAATGGAAAAAATAGACGCAGTAAAATTGCTTCGTTCAAAAAGTAAAACACAAAGCGATAAACTAAAACCAAAAAGAAAAACTTGCAAAGGCTGTATATTTTATAAAAGAAACGAAAAAACAAAACATTTTTACTGCAAGATCAAACATCTAAGAACTACTGGAAACACCAACGCTTGCTCCAGTTTTAAAACGAATTCAAACTCAAATTTGCAAAACCAAACTACCTAAATGCATCAAAGCCGCTCTTGTATGGGCGGCTTTTTAAGTTGTGCGGTTAATGTTTATCCGAATGGTGGGAATCGGAGGCAGAGTTCACCCACCCTGAAAAAATCAGGATAGGTGTTTATCCGAACGGAGCCGAACCTTCAGCGTCATTCAGCGATAAACCGCGAATTGCTTTTTACACGTCCGGTCGTGCTGTAACGTGCCACCCCAAATGATGCAATTCCCCACGGACTTTCGTCCCACGGCGGTGCTGTCTGTTTCTCATGTAGGCAGAATCGTATAAACCCGGCTATAACCCGTGATAGCACCCGTTGGTAAGACGGTCGGTTATCTTTAGAGTCTGCTTTGTTTCCTTCAAGACTATTGATTAAAATAAAAAAATCCCGGCTTTCGGTGTGGCAGCACCTACGGCGTGGGATTTTCAGTGTGATGATATTAACTTGTCATGTAACGACGCCTGCCAACATCATCACACTTTGTACCCTTATTATACCACACACGGGCTAAATTGTAAAGGGCGAGTTTGCTTGCAATCCGCTGCTGTATGCTGATTGCCCTAAAAGACTGTGCCGCAAGCGGGCGGGCTTTCTTTTCAAGCGGTCATATGGTATAATGAAGTCACAAGCCCTGTGCCCCTGGCGGATGCTTTGGGGGCAGGCAGAGGTCCCCCTTTTTGCATACCCCCGGCGCGGTGCGACGCGTCGGGGGCTTTCTTTTTTTTGCGATTCTGATTGAGTACAGTATAGCGCAAGTTTTTTGAAAACGCAAATTTTTTTTGAAAAAACTTTAGAAAACCTATTGACTTTAGAAAATGTAAGTGTTACAATAGCGGCGTCAGGAGGTGATGAGATTGGATTACAGCAAGCTCCTCGGACGCATCCGAGAGCGCGCACTGACGCAAGCCGAAGTGGCACAAAAAATCGGCGTGTCACCTGCAACTTTGAATAAAAAGCTGCGCGGACACACCGAGTTTACGCAAAGCGAAATCGGCTCTTTGTGCAAGCTCTTAGGCATTTGCGACAAGGAAATTTCCGCTTATTTTTTTACCGAAAAACTTTAGTTTTCGCAAGTTCAGAAAGGAGACAACATGAACGAACTCGAAGTAAAGCACGTGCCCTTCATGGGCACAGACCTCATGGCCGCTAAGGATGAAAGCGGCACCATCTGGGCAGGCGTCCGCTGGATGTGCGACGGCATGGGCCTGAGCAAGGGCCAGCGTGACCGCCAAATCACAAACATTAACGCAGATTCGGTTATTTCTAAAGGGGCTGCAAATTTGCGGCTCCCCACCGCAGGCGGCAAACAGAGTGTTTTGTGCCTGAAACTGGACTTTGTGCCCCTGTGGCTGGCGAAAATCAACATCACCCCGGCCATGCAGGCCGAGACACCCGAACTGGCCGAGCGGCTGGAGGCCTACCAACTCAAGGCAAAGGACGTGCTGGCAGCGGCGTTCCTGCCCAAGAGCCGCCGCGCCGGAGGGCCCAAGCCCATGACCGACTATCAGCAGATGATGGCGGAGAAGTGGGAGCGCGACCACGCTTTGCAGGAAGCCCGCATCTATATCGGGATGGCAAAGCGGTACAGAGGCACCAACTGGGAGCAGGTACTCAATGCCTACGCCACCAAGAGCCTGTCGGGTCAGTTCCTGGTACCGCTGCCGGCGGCCGGTGAACGGCTGTTGAGCGCCGAGGAGATCGGCGCAAAGCTCGGCATCAGTGCCAACATGGTGGGCCGCCTGACCAACCAGCACCACCTTAAAACCGAGCAGTACGGAGAGTGGTTCCACGACAAGGCCCGCTACTCCGACAAGCAGGTACCCAGTTTCCGCTACAAAGAGTGCGTGGTGGAAAAGCTACGGGAAATTCTGAAAGATGACACAAATAAGGAGGACTGATATGCAACATTTTTACATCCGCAAAGTCGGCATTCTGCTAGCAAAATCCGCTTTCTTACTGTGTGGCCTCGGGGCCATTTGGATGATGCTGAGCCTGGTAGAACCCGGCGGCGTCTATCCCTGGTGGCTGGTGGTACTGGCCAGCGTGGGCGCCTTTGCTTTGGGCTGTATGTTTCTTCTCGGCGCGCTGATCTGCGAGGAAGAACTCAAAGAGGATATGGCCCGGGCAAAGCAGGTACCCGTCCGCAAGATCGACCGGAGGCACAGTGCATGAGCGCGACGGACAAAGAGCCCAAGCCACTGGGCAGCACGTCAGGCAAGCGGGGATATATCCGCACCTGTGTACGCTGCGGCGTCACCCTGTACGGCGTGGGCCGCCGGGCAAAATACTGCCCCAAGTGCAGGGCGGATGTCAACCGGGAAATGGTCATGGATTATAGGACTCGCAATCCCGAAAAGGTACGCGCGGACTATGAACGGCGGAAAGCAGCCACCTGGACGCCGGTCCATTGCAAGCGCTGCGGATGCGAGATCCCGAATGCCACTCACCGGCAGAAATGGTGTCCGGACTGCATAAAAGCGATCAAGTCGCAGCAGTCCCGGCAGTCTTACATACGCCGGCATGAGGCGGCCCCGGCCACAAAGCAGCTGATCTGTCAGCGCTGTGGACAGTCTTTTAACGTCTCATCTGTAGGCTATGGCAGAGCAAAGTATTGTCCGGCATGCCGGCCCGTCGTGGAATCAGAACAGCACGCAGCCGCCTATGAAAGAAAAAAGGCTGCTCGCACCTTTGCCGGTCCTTACATGACCAACCCTCGCCCCGCAGACGTCGCCACACGTGCCGCAGCTAAAGCACAAGTTGGAGAGGACCGGTTGCGGCTGCTATCCAATGTGGCCGACTGGGCCGGCATAACTTACGGGAAATTGATGCTCAAAAGCCAAGCTGAACGGGATGCCCTTATCCTGGAGTACAAAGCCGCGAATGGAGGTACAACACATGAGTGATTATACAGGAGGTATAAACTAAATGCAAGAGAAAACCGACATCTACGCCACATCTTCTTTGCCGGACAAGGCCCCCGGCATTTATGAGACTTTGGGGCCAAACGGGATACTTTTACCGATCGTACGGGCGGCAGGCCAGACGGCCAGCACTGCAACTGATATTGCATCTGCTTTTGCGGGCCTGCTGATCGACCCGGATGTACACGATCTGCAGCCAGGCATCCGCATGAGCTGGCTGTCCAATGAGCTCAACCATCTGTGCGAGTCCGTGGGCGAGCTGCTGGCCTGCATGGATATCGCGGTGGCCGCGTCCGGGTACTCTATGCGGCCCGCTGACCGTGCGGAAGATGTGCATCGCAGCTATTTCCTGCAGTATTCTGTCTTGCTTGACCGGGCAAGACGGAAAGGCCTGCCGACCGATTACACGTCCGCTCCCATGCGGGATGCGCGGCGGCGGGACTGCGGCCTGCAGAGGCCCGCATTCATCGCGGAAGGAGGCAACAAAAACCCATGAGTGTATGGTCCAAACTGGCCGCTATCCAGACGGCCCTCAAAGTGCCCAAAGATCAATACAACGACTATGGCAAATATAACTACCGCAGCGGCGAGGGCGTTCTTGAGGCTGTCAAGCCTCTGGCCGCTGCACAGGGGACGCTCGTACTGTTGACCGACGCCCTCGAGCAGATCGGCGACCGGTATTACATCCGGGCCACCGCATCTCTTGTCGATATTGAGACAGGCGAACAGGTGTCCGTCAACGCCTGGGCCCGGGAGCAGGAGGATAAAAAAGGCTATGATGCCAGCCAGATCACCGGTGCATCCAGCAGCTATGCCCGCAAGTACGCCTTGAGCGCTCTGTTTGCTATAGGCGACAGCTCCAACGACCCGGACGCGACCAACACCCACGAACAAGCTCCAAACAAGCCATCTGAGGGCCGCAGCATGGGTCAGGCGACAAACAACCAGGCCGCAGCCAAAAAGCCCGCAGAGGGCCTTAAACGCGGCTCTGGCGCAGATGCCGCTCTCAAGGCCGCTCAGCAGCAGGCCAAAGCCGCCCGTCAGGATTACATCAACGCCACCGGCGCAGACCCTGCCAACGTGGACGCCGCCCTTAAAACGGTCAAGGGCGCTACATGGCACACCGTCGAGGGCTGCAAGATCATCTTTGACACCATTGCCTACTGGCAAGCCAATGGAAAGTGAGGTACATCCATGCTCAGCAAAAACAAACTCGGTTTCAAAATGCTCGGCCGCGTTACTGCGGACCCCGAGCGCAAGACCACCAACAATGGCAAAGACTATGTGTCCCTTTCGCTGCGGGTGGACAGCCGCCCGGCCCCCGAGGGCAGCAAATACAAGTACGAGGGCGAGGCGGTCTACGTCAGCTGCTGGGGCAGTCGGGGCGAAGCCGCCATGCACCTGCAGAAGGGCGACCGTGTAGAGGTCTGGTGCTACGAGCTCGAGAGGAAGACCAGCTCGAACGGCGGCGTCTACTTCCAGGCCTCCGCAGAAGCGCTCATGTTCGACGCTCCCGTGTACATGCGGATGATGCAGACCTACTCCAACGCCGCGCCCATGACCGAGACCAACATCCCCTCCCCTTACGACGCCGCACCGGAAGCCGACCTCTCCGCCCCGCTGGACGATGACGAAACTCTCCCGTTTTAATATATCACTCAGCCCGGGAAACCGGGCTTTTCTGTTGATTCGATATTGACATCATATCAAGTTAGTAGTATAATAGTGGAAACAGGAGGCGATTTAATGAACTGGGAAAAATTCTTTGGTGTCACTATTTACAACCGCTTGAAGGCTTTCTGCGAAGAGCGTAACATAAGCATTTCTTCCGCTATCCGGTCTGCGGTTGCATCTTATCTTGAAAGGGGTGTTTAAGTGAACACAGAAGTTATGTTTTCTAGCAAGACAGAAATGTGGGAAACGCCACAGGACTTTTTTGACAAGCTCAACGAAGAATTCCACTTCACATTGGATGTATGCGCAATCCCGGAAAACGCAAAGTGTGAAAACTTCTATACGCCTGAAATAGATGGTCTTAAACAGCCTTGGAAGGGTGTAGTTTGGTGCAATCCTCCGTATGGTAAGCAGATCGGAAGCTGGGTAAGACGTGCGCTATTCGCCTCTGTTGCCGGCAATACTGTAGTAATGCTTCTTCCTGCTAGAACAGATACAAGATGGTTTCACGAATACATCTACGGCAGGGAAAATGTCGAGATCCGTTTTATTCGTGGACGTTTGAAGTTTGGCGGGAGTAAAAATTCAGCTCCATTTCCATCTATGGTTGTTATTTTTAGGGGTGAGTAAATGGGCAAAGTAAAAGACACTTCATACTTTGTTGTTCAAGGCTGGATGCTGAATCAGCTGCATCTGAAAGGCAACACTTTGCAGGTGTTTGCAATCATTCACGGATTTTCGCATTCGGAGGACAACGAGTACAAAGGCAGCTTGCAGTATTTGTGTGAGTTCACAGGTGCAAGCAGATCGACCGTGATTCGCTCCTTGACTGAGCTTCAGGAAAGAGGCTATATAGACAAGCGCGAGGCTTACGAAAACGGCGTGAAGTTTAACCGTTACAAATCATCGGTTGACATGAGTACTTATTTTGATACTACCGGTGTCAAAATGACACCGCCCCCGTGTCAAAATGACACTACCCACCATGTCAAAATGACACCCCATAATATGGATTATAACACAAACCATATTAACCCCCATAATCCCCCAGAGGGGGAACAGCAAAAGCCAAAGAGGAAACGCAAGAGCGATTCTGCGGAGGACGTAGAAGCAGCAGTAAAGGCGTTTGGTTATCCAGAAAGCACAAACGAACGTTTGCGCGAGTGGCTGGAAGTGCGAAACGCTAAACGGACACCCAACACCGTATCGGCTATTCAGAAGTGCATCAAGACGCTGCCGGATATGGCAAGGAAAAGCAATCTGGGCATTGATGCCTATTTAGACCAAGTGATTATGAGGGGCTGGGCGGCATTTTACGAGATTAAGGCATATCAGCCTAACAACGGAGCTTATAGCCGCAATCCTGAACCGCCCGCACCGCAATACAGGGAGGCTAAATAATGGATTTAGAGAAAATCTTTTTGGGCTCTGTCATGATTAAACCGGAAGTTGCGCCGGACGTGATCGGTGACCTTGAGCTTGAGCTGTTCAGCGAAGAAATAAGACCTGTATGCGCCGCGCTTATTGGACTGTTTGACGCCACTGGAAAGCTGGATGCGGTCGCAGCAGTGGAAAGATACCCGGCCTTGAAAGTGCCCATTGTAGAGTGTGTGGAGTCCCTTGAAAGCGAATGTATCAGGCCGACACGGGAAAACATTTTGAACTGGCTGCGAATGCTTAAGGAAAACCGGGCCGTCGAAAAGTTCCGCAGCATTGCTTTAGAGTCCTGCAATCAGGCGCTTGGTTATGATGACCTGCAAGGCTACTATGAAAAGATGGGACGAGCGCTGGACGTTGAGGGCAAAACAGACGACTTTAAAAGCGCAGGCGACCTTGTGGACGATTATATCCGCTCACTTGGAGAAAAGCCGGAATACATTCCGACAGGGCTTTCAAAGCTGGACAGAAATCTGCACATTCTACCGGGCAACTTTATTCTTATTGGCGGCAGACCGAGCGCAGGAAAAACGGCACTTTCGATACAGCTGGCGACTGAAATGGCCATTAGAGGCTATCGTGTGTGTTATTTTAGTCTTGAGACGTCCACAGAGATTTTGTCTTATCGTATGATTGCAAACCGCATTTGCAACCCGCTTGAGGATGTGGAAAATAAGCGCGTTCCTGTTGCAGAGCTTGATTGCCTTGCAAGACTGCGAAAAGCGCCGCTGTTCTTTATGCCTGCATCCGGGAAAAGCGTTTCCTGGATAAAGGCGCAGGCGCTGCGGAAAAAGTCACAGATTGTTTTTGTGGACTATGTGCAGATTTTGAGCTGCGCAGACGCAAAAGATCGGTATACGCAAATCACGAAAATTTCCATTGCTTTGCATGAGCTTGCACAAAGTACCGGAATGGTAGTGTTTGGGCTTGCACAGCTGAACCGTGGAGCCGCACGCTCTGACCCTACAGTCGCAGATTTGAAAGAGTCGGGCCAGCTTGAACAGGATGCAGACGCCATTATTCTTTTGGGAGGCACAGATCACCCGTTTATCCTGGCAAAAAACAAGGAAGGAGAGGCGGGAATCTGGTTCAACATTGTGTTCGACAAGGAAAAGCAGCGATTTCTGGAGGTGACACCATGACCGAAACCGAAATTTTATTGCAGCTCTGGGCGGATACTTTGGCCGACGTCCAGGCCGACAAAACCTTCATGCAGCAGGTCGAGCGGGCAGCCCAGGCTGCAGCCTTTCGCGTGCGCTCCAATGCAGTCCGTGCCGAAGTAATGCGCCGCCTGCAAAAGGCCGGCGCGAACCGATACGAGATGGTTCCACGACTACATATACAACAGAAAAAATGTAGAGGTCAGATTTTTGAAAGGCAGGTTGCGTTTTGGGCGGGGGGGAGAAACCCAGCTCCATTCCCAAGCATGATCGTAATATTTCACGGAGAGAAAAATAAGGCGGATGAGATATGGTAAACATCATGGGCCTGAACAAGGCGGAAATCCTGCAAGAGCTTGGAAAAGAAGCTGGATGTGAGTTTCAGAAGCTGGAAGTCTACAAGCCGATTG